>Ga0206677_10000009_pt1 | contig 175952 bp, 161 predicted proteins | sample M130m12015metaG_FD_155475 | JGI IMG/M metagenome (GOLD analysis project Ga0206677, IMG submission 155475) | Ammonia-oxidizing marine archaeal communities from Monterey Bay, California, United States - M1 30m 12015 | ecosystem: Environmental > Aquatic > Marine > Intertidal zone | place: USA... | reverse complement strand
CCCACCTTCCTCACTACTTACGTAGGCAGTGTCTCTAGAGTCCCCACCATTATGTGCTGGCAACTAGAGATAGGGGTTGCGCTCGTTGCGGGACTTAACCCAACACCTCACGGCACGAGCTGACGACAGCCATGCAGCACCTTGATACTTGTCTAAAAGAAAGACACCTTTCGGCGACGGTCAATTATCATTTAAGCCCTGGTAAGGTTCCTCGCGTATCATCGAATTAATCCACATGCTCCACCGCTTGTGCGGGCCCCCGTCAATTCCTTTGAGTTTCAACCTTGCGATCGTACTCCCCAGGTGGTTCACTTAATGCTTTCGCTTGGCCGCTGACAGTATATCGCCAACAGCGAGTGAACATCGTTTACGGCGTGGACTACCAGGGTATCTAATCCTGTTCGCTCCCCACGCTTTCGTACCTCAGCGTCAGTAATGGTTTAGTGATCTGCCTTCGCAATTGGTGTTCTATAACATATCTATGCATTTCACCGCTACATGTTATATTCCAACCACCTCATCCATACTCAAGAACATCAGTTTCAATGGCAATTCTCCAGTTAAGCTGGAGGCTTTCACCACTGACTTAAAGTCCCGCCTACGTACCCTTTAAACCCAATAAATCCGGACAACGCTTGGACCCTCCGTATTACCGCGGCTGCTGGCACGGAGTTAGCCGGTCCTTATTCGTATAGTACCGTCAGCCTCGCTCACGAGCGAGGGTTTCTTCCTATATAAAAGCAGTTTACAACCCATAGGGCCGTCATCCTGCACGCGGCATGGCTGGATCAGACTTTCGTCCATTGTCCAATATTCCCTACTGCTGCCTCCCGTAGGAGTCTGGTCCGTGTCTCAGTACCAGTGTGGGGGATCATCCTCTCAGACCCCCTACTTATCGTAGTCTTGGTGAGCCGTTACCTCACCAACAAACTAATAAGCCGCATGCCCATCTATAACCACCGGAGTTTTAAGATACTCACCATGCGGTGTGTAAATGTTATAGGGTATTAATCCGAATTTCTTCGGGCTATCCCCCAGTTATAGGTAGGTTGCATACGTGTTACGCACCCGTTCGCCGGTTCCCATTCTGTGCAAGCACAAAATTTCTCCCTCGACTTGCATGTATTAGGCCTGCCGCTAGCGTTCATCCTGAGCCAGGATCAAACTCTTCATAGTAAAAATTTTGATCTGTTTCAAGAAGGTTTAAAAACTCAATTTCATTTTCGAGATTCCGCTATTTCTACATCACTTCAAAGAACTTAATTTATCTATTTTTAATTGATAAAATTCTACTTTATTTTTAAAGGACTGCAAAGCTAATTTCAATATTTAAACCCACAAGTGAATTGTAAAATTTATTTTAACTCTTTTCGTCTTTAAACGCTTAAAAGAACATACTCTCTGTTAAAGCGGCTGCAAATTTACAAATTGAAAATTAACAACCAAACTTTAATTGATTTTATTTCTTTTAAATCTGCTTTAACCATCCAAAGAACATATCTCTCTGTCAAAGCGGCTGCAAATTTATGTTTAAAAATAAGATGTACAATAGCATCTATCTTAAATTTAAAGAAAATCCTAATTATTTACGTAACTCCCTGATTACTAAGTTAATTATTTTTAGTGTTTGAAATGTCTAACACCTGTCATTACCATGGAAAGCCCAAGTTCATTGGCTTTTTCTACAGATAAATTATCCTTTATACTACCTCCTGGCTGAATTACATGCTCAATACCTGCCTCAGCAGCAATTTCTACACAATCTGGAAATGGGAAAAATGCATCTGAGGCCATCACTGCTCCATTTAGGTCAATATTAAATGCTTTTGCCTTAGTTATGGCTTGTCTCAAAGCATCAACTCTTGAAGTCTGACCAGTTCCACTCGACAACAATCTTCCACTCTTCACAAGTGTAATCGCATTTGACTTTGTGTTCTTAACTATTTTATCAGCTAATAAAAGATCTTTAATTATCGCTTTGCTTGGCTTTTTATCTGTAGGATAAGTCAAATCTGACTCATCAACATTATGCAAATCTCTATCCTGAACTAAAACACCATTCAAACAAGATCGGACGATATCTTGCTCATACCTATTCTTACTCCACTTTAAAACAATTCGTTTTGATTTCTTTGTTAACAAGTCTAGAGCCTCCTGAGTATATGATGGAGCTATGCATACCTCATAAAATATTTCATCAATTTGTCTTGCAGTTTCTATATCAATAGTGCCATCTGTTATTAATATGCCTCCAAATGCCGATACGGGGTCCGATGCTAATGCATCTTTAAATGAATCTGACACTGAATCTCTTGTTGCACACCCACATGCATTGTTATGTTTTAGTATTGCAAATGTGTGTTGATTTTCTTCACTTACGTCTGTTATTAAGGATACAGCCGCATCAATATCTAGCAAATTATTATATGATAATTCTTTACCATTAATTTTTTTAAACAACCCATCGATGTCTCCCTCAAAATATGCTTTTTGGTGTGGATTTTCCCCATAACGTAATGGGACTCTCTGCTCATTTCTGAAATAGCTTGAAATTACTCGATCATATTTTACAGTAATACCAAAAGCTTCTGCTGCTAATTTTTTTCTGTAATCCGCTGTCGGAGAACCCTTTTGACTTGAATAATGATTTGTAAAATCTTCATACTGTTCTTTACTGCTAATAATGGATGTAAAATTATAGTTTTTTGCAGCAGCTCGAATGAGTGAAATTCCTCCTATATCAATTTTTTCGATAATCGACGAGTGGTTTGCCCCAGAAGCAACTGTATCTTCAAACGGATATAAGTCCACTACAACTAAATCTATTGGTGGAATTTGATGTTGATTTAACTCTTGATTATCCCCTTCATTATCTCTACGATATAGAATACCCCCAAAAATAGCAGGGTGAAGTGTTTTCACTCTGCCTCCAAAAACTTCTGGATAATTGGTTTGATCTTCAACAGCTAAAACTAGAAGACCAAGGTTCTCTAGATATTTTTTTGTGCCTCCAGTTGAATATAGAACTACATCATTCTTAACCAATTCAAAGGCTAATTTATCAATTCCTGATTTATCAAAAACTGATATTAGAGCGGATTTTATTTTCATTATTTATTAATTAAACGCAATTATATTAATTGATAAGATAGCATTGAAAGCATGATTTTTTTAGATTCATACAAATTGTAAACATTAAAAAGATTTACCTAACCCTATATGAAAAATACCCCCAAGCCTTTCCTTGTCATCAAATCCAATTGCATAATCAAATTGAAAATTATACCCTACAATATTGCTACTAAAGCCCAAGCCAAAACTCATTATGGATGGGTTTCTATAAGCGTTAACCTCAACAACCATTGAATTGGTTGACGTAATTAATGTATTCCTACCCAACATATTCTGAGTTGCATATATTCCTTTGCCGTAAAATGCTGTACCAAAATCTCCAAATAAATGAATCCTCAAATTAGATAAGAACTGATTACTTATCGGTTTCCCCGAAAGCACTTGTAGTAACTTAAACTCAAATTGTGATTTGAAGATAGCTGCTGTATTCCCATTTCTATGATTTGCATTAAAACCTCTGACTCCATATAAACTCTCATAGCGTGTTGGAGTGTAGTAATCTGAAAATGTCTGCTCATTTAATTTACCAAGTAAATCATTGGACTTACCTCCTATCATTATAAAATTTGGAGAATTCCCTTGAGATGTAATAGCTCTAAACTGAGATTTAACCCTAATTCTTGTGTTTAGTTTATATATATAATTTGAATTTAGTTTAAGAGAGACATTCCAAGTTTGACTGGATAAGTCCAAATTTGGCTCTATTAATATACTATTCTTAAAATGACTTCTATTGAAATTTTTTACCTGAATCAGCTTGGTAAAAACAGATAATTGAAATTTATCCTGAATTGATCTCTCTATACTCTCTTTTGAAGTATAGTTGGGTGTATTTCTATCATGCCTAATTTGAAGCCCATTGAGTATGTCAATTGTTGGTCTATGTATATTAAATTTATGTTGTACTTGAATTATTTCTGAGGTGAATGAACTGTTTATATTTGACCTTTGAACTAATCTCTTTCTATGCATTAAGTTAACTAATAAATTTTTATTAGACCCAAAGTTTGCCCCTATTAATACATCTCTCGATTGAGGCTGTAAGACCCCAATATAATTTAAACTTATCTCATTACTAGAAATTTTATTACTAAAACTTGATCCAAGATTCAGGTGTAAATTTGATGGCATTAATGTCTCAAAACTATTAAACCATACAGAGGTATTCCCCTTGAAAACTTTATTGGTTAAGTTAAACCTAACTTTAGATAATTCATAATAACTTAAATTAGGTTTGGCTGGAAGTATGTCAAAGGGTTTGACCTCAGTATCTTCATATTGACTAGGCATGTAATTCATCGATGGTGAGATTGGTAATTGATAGTTGACATCTTCTAGTGAATCATAATCTTGTTTGTAGGATTTTAATTTCGCTTCATCATCTTTCAATGTCAAATCCATGGTCTCAAAAAAAGAATTTGGGATATAATCATAGACATAATATTGATTTACTGGCTGTTTTGCTACACTAAAAAACTCCAATCGGTCACCTTTGTCAATTACCTCAATAAATTTAGTTTTACTAAGCTTGTGGTGTAGTATGTTAAATCTGAAATTAGTTAATGATTTTACTTTCTTACTATTGATTGATAGCATTTTACCATTTATAATACCATTTTGACCATGGTTAAAAATTAGTATGGAGTCATTCGCAAAAGCAACTTCATGAATTATTTTTTTACTGGAGTATAATAATATTTCATCTCTTAAATCTTTTACAAATAGGTTGTGACCATTAAAAGTTGATTCTGAAACACAAAGTTTATTCTGATATACATCAAAACTTGAAATAAAAGAATTTGATAAAAAAACGGCCAAACAACAAGTGCCTTCACACTTATAAATTATACTATTAAATGTGCTTGATTCCGAAACATAAATATTGTTAGCATATGAGACAATATAATTCGGATTATGAATAGGAAGAATATATTTACTTAAAATTCCGGATATATCACCATAAATACTTAAACCTATTTTTCCATTCACAGCAAGATGAACCTTATCTTTATGATAAAAAAGTGCTCCACTGAATGGAGCTAGTGGCATCTCATCATGATTAAGTTTAAAGATTTTTTTTCTAGATCCATTGGATATATTATTTCTAAATACAAACACCCCTCTCAACGTGTTCTCTAAAGTATAGTAGTTAGTGTCATTTTCCACCAATATCTCGAGTACGTTATCTTTAGAAACTGACACACCATTAATTGGAGCTGGGATTCTCTGGTCTAATTGATATGCCTGTGAGTAGAAAAGACCCCAATCCTTGAAAACTTGTTTTAGACTCAATCTGAACGTATAAGAAATTGCACTACCAAAGTTTCGAGTCAGGCGTATCATGTATAAAAGGTTATATATAGATGAAGCCCCATAGTTATGTTCTAGATATTTCCAAAAAGATGCTGAAAGTATGTAATGATACTTTTCTGGTGAAAGATCTATACTTTCAAAACCTGTGGTTTCATTAATAAATCTAAGCGTGTTATCTGATTCATCAGACCATTGGTCAGATAGATAATAATACAACCCTGGCAACAACCATTTAGGCTGCCTCAGTATATTAGCATATTTAATTTTATCCTCAACTGATTGTCCAAATATCATTTCTTCAATTAAGATTCTTGAAACTTGAAATTTAAAATGCTTCAATACTTCATCCGGACTGCCAAGTAATACAAGATTTATTTTAGGTTTCAAAACATTTATTTCACCTGGGTTTGTCGGCTCATTCTCTGAAGTAAAATTGAGCGATTTGTTTTTATATAAATAAATGTCAATTGATTGGTTTGAGTTATAATTAATTTTTTGCTCAATTTTTTGAAACTCTTGTCTTAAAAGTGTGTCGAGAACCTTTACATCCTGAATAGGTGTTCTTTTATAATAGAAGTTAAAATTTCGATGAAATGACACATTCAACCATTCGCTTGCCTGAAGATTAAGACAACTAATCAAGCAATAGAGAGATATCATCCATTTCATAAAAATCATGAGTGGGCAATATAATATGTATTTTTATTAGTAGTTATCATACTTAATGGAAAGAGTAATCATTATTAATAATGTGAAAATCTTTCTCATTTATTTTAAAATGACTTGATTTGCCTTATGGCAAAATCTCAAGATTATTATATCAGTTTGGAAGATAAATATGGAGCTCACAACTACCACCCACTTCCAGTTGTCTTAGAAAAGGGAGAGGGTATCTATGTGTGGGATACTGATGGAAAAAAATATTATGATTTTTTAAGTGCTTATAGTGCTGTAAATCAAGGACATTGTCACCCTAAAATTATAAAAGCCCTTCAGGAACAATCCAAAATCCTAACATTAACCTCTCGTGCCTTTCACAACAATATCTTGGGAGAATACGAAAAATTTATGACAGAATACTTTGGTTATGACAAAGTATTGCCTATGAATACTGGAGTAGAGGGAGGAGAAACAGCGATTAAATTATGTCGAAAATGGGCTTACGAAGTAAAGCAAGTTCCTGAAAATCAGGCTAAAATTATATTCGCTAATGGCAACTTTTGGGGAAGAACCATTGCTGCCGTGAGTAGTAGCACAGACCCAGATAGTTACAAAGGTTTTGGTCCATACGTTCCTGGTTTTGAACTAATTCCTTACAATAATTTGTCCGCATTAGAAGAGGCTTTAAAAGACTCAAATGTTGCTGGATTCATGGTAGAGCCTATTCAAGGAGAAGCTGGAGTTGTTGTTCCTGATGAAGGTTATCTTAAAGAGGCTGCAAGAATCTGCAAAGAGCATAACGTTTTATTTATTGCTGATGAAGTACAAACAGGCATCGCAAGAACTGGTCAACTAACCTGTTGTGAACACGAAAACGTAAAACCAGACATCTTAATTCTCGGAAAAGCTCTTAGTGGTGGGGTTTTCCCAGTAAGTGCTGTTTTAGCCAATGATGAAATTATGCTTTGTATAAAACCAGGCGAACACGGTTCTACATTTGGAGGTAATCCTATAGCTTGTAAAGTAGCCATGGCAGCACTTGAAGTAGTTAAAGAAGAAAAACTTGCAGAAAATGCTGAAATCATGGGACAAATTTTTCGAAAACGAATATCAAAAATTAAATCCCCAATCATTGATACCTGTAGAGGAAAAGGCTTATTAAATGCAATTGTGATTAAACCATTTCAACACAATGACCAAACAAAAACAGCAATGGATGTCTGTCTTGACCTAAAAGAAAATGGCTTATTAGCCAAACCTACTCATGATCATATCATTCGATTTGCTCCTCCTCTTATCATTCATAAAAAAGAGTTGAATGATGCTTGTGACATTATTGAAAAGACTATTCTTTCCTATCAATAAAGTTACTTTCGAGGTAGTCCTTTTCCTATTAAACTTGTTGTAGTACTTCTTTCAATTAAGACGTCTACAAAGTCTCCCATTTGATAATCACCCTTTGGGAAAATTACCTTGATATTTTGTTCGTTTCTTCCCATCCATTCATTCTCATTTTTCTTACTCTGCATTTCAATCAAAACGCGATGAATTTTTCCTTCTTGGGTTTTATTCAGCTTTTTTGCTACATCGTGCTGAATGCTAATAACCTCTGAAAGCCTTCTTTTTTTAATATCCTCTGGAATATCATCCTCATATTTTCTTGCAGCTAACGTTCCAGGTCTTTCGGAATAAAAATACATATAGCTAAATTCAAATGGACATTTAATGAGTAAATCTAATGTGTCTTTGTGTTCATCTTCTGTTTCTGAACAGAAGCCAGTTATAATGTCACAACTTACACTACAGTTTGGAAGGATTTCTTTAATACGATTGTATTTCATTTCATACCACTCTCGTGAATATGTACGATTCATTTTATCTAATATTCGGGAGTTACCGCTTTGGGCAGGCAAATGAATGTGATTGGCGATATTATCATTCCTTTTCATGACAAATAAGACCTCATCATGAATATCTTTCGGATGAGATGTTGAAAATCGTACTCTTAAGTTTGGATCAACCTGTGCTACCATTTCTAAAAGTTGAGCAAAAGTCACACTCTTATCTTTTTCTTCGTCTGATAGTTTATCAAAATCTTTACGTGCACCACCACCGTACCAGAGGTATGAATCTACATTTTGCCCTAATAAGGTAACTTCTTTATACCCCTTTTCAACCAAGTCTCTTGCTTCTGAAACAATGCTTTCTGGACTTCTGCTTCGCTCTCTACCTCGCGTGAATGGGACAACACAAAAACTACACATATTATCACAACCACGCGTAATGCTTATGAAAGCAGTAACGCCATTTGTATTTAAACGAGTGGGTTGAATTTCAGCATAGGTCTCTTCCAAACTCAAGATAACATTCATTGCTTTATGACCACTTTCTACCTCTTGTAAAAGTATTGGTAACTCACGATAAGCATCTGGTCCAGCAACGATGTCTACTAGCTTTTCTTCCTCTAATAATTGTTTTTTTAGGCGTTCTGCCATACAACCCAATATTCCAATAGTTAGGTGTTTATTGTGTTTTTTGTTATGCCTTAAATGCTTTAAACGATGTCTAATTTTTTGCTCTGCGTTGTCTCTTATTGAACAAGTGTTTATGAAAATGATATCAGCATCCATTTCATCGGTTGTTGTCTCAACTCCTACTTCACTCATAATGGATGCAACCACCTCGCTATCTGCAAAGTTCATGGCACAACCATAACTCTCAATAAATAACTTACGTTTAGTTGAAATTACTTCGTTGTTCAAAACAGTGCAAAACTATCAATTAGATCAGTATAGTGTAGCCATAATCTCAATTCTTTACTATATTGCATTAAAATAAATTTTTTATGCAACTTAAAAATAAAATTACATTGTTTACTGCTCTATTATTAGGGGGATTCTTTTTACAATCCTGCTCTGATGAAGATGAAAAGATAACGAGAACAAATTCAAATTCTGCAAGTGGTTGCTTTATAACAACTGAGTACGACATTGATCCTGAATTTGGAGATACAATGATAACTACTTATGAATATGATAATAATAAAATAATATCATCTACATACACAGGATCAGGTAACCCACAAATCACTACCATTGAATATGATGGGGATCGTGCTATAAAGGTTACTGATATGTGGGACATCTATGAATTTAATTATAATGGAAATAATTCTATACCCTCAAAGATAGATATTAAATCTCCAACAACAGGAACGACTACAGGTTATTATGATATTCAATCATCAGGTCAAAATATTACATTATTTGAAGAACATGATATAACAGAAGATGACATTATTGTATCATCAACATCATTTGAATATGATAGTAAAGGAAACGTAACCAAAGCTGTTATTATCGAGGAAGATGAGTTTGATGAAAATGCATTAATATTTGAAGCATCTGTATATGACGGAAAAAGAAACCCCTATAATTCTAACTTTATATTCTTCTTTTTAAATGATGGAGACCCGTTTAGTATAGGAAGTGAAAATCTTGTAAGTGGTAAATTATTTATTGAAGGTTCCCCAGATGAAAGTTTGCCTTTTGCAGCATCTTATGAGTATAATGATGACGATTATCCTATCAGAATAAGTTCAACTATACCAGGATTTTTATCAGAAAGTAAAACCATTTCCTACGATTGTAAGTAATCAAAATAACGTACAAAAAAAAGCTGCTTAGGCAGCTTTTTTTGATAGATCATATTCAATGAAATGAACCCTATTAAACTAAAAATTGATTTTGAAATTATAAAAAAGGAACTCCCTTTTCAGTGGCCGTCTTTTTACACTATCGGTTCGTGCTTTGCAGAAAATCAATCGTCAAGATTAAGTAATCTTGGATTTTCAGTGAACTCTAACCCTTTTGGAATTTTCTATAACCCTCTAAGTATTGAACAAATTCTTCGTCGTATTCTTACTAAAAGATTTTATGCCCCCAATGATTTTTTATCTTTAGACGACTGTTTTTCTTTGGAGCATCACGGCTCATTTAAATATGATGCGTTGAATGATGCAGTAGAAGAGAGTAATTTAATACTTTCAAAAACAGAGAATCACCTCAAACAAACGAATATATGTATTGTAACGTTGGGCACTTCATTAGTATACCAGTTCAATGAAAAAACAGTAGCTAATTGTCATCGTCTTCCTACACAAGATTTTGAACAAATTCAATTATCACATCAACAAGTTTTAGATTCCATTACCTTTATTGCTAATTGCTTAAAATCGTTAAATAAAAATATTCATATTGTATTTACAGTAAGTCCAATTAGACACCTTAGAAGTGGGGTTATCGAAAATAGTCGGAGTAAAGCTGTTCTTATTACGGCAATTCACGACTTCATCAAATCTAAAGACAATACGAAAATATCTTACTTTCCTGCTTATGAAATTTTTATGGATGAATTAAGAGACTACCGATTTTCTAAAGAAGATTTAGCTCATCCAACCAAACAAGCACAAGATTATATTTGGAGTAGGTTTTCTGACACTTATTTTTCGGATGATACAAAAACCATTATTTCATCCGTTGCAAAATACTTAAACTATAAAAATCATAGACCCTCAAAAATAGAACCTTATCAAAAAAAATTAAAAGACATGAAGCAACAACTTTTAAAAACCTATCCATTTCTCAAACTATGAAAAAGATCCTCATTACTGGAACCAATGGTTTATTAGGACAAAAGCTCATTGACCTCTATCTTGAAAATAAAGATATTAAACTCATAGCTACTGCCCGTGGAGATAATCGATACCCTACAAAAAAAGGATATGAATATGCAACGATGGACATCACTTCATCCGATGAAGTAAAAGAAGTCATCATAAAATACAACCCTGATTGTATAATTAATACTGCAGCCATGACCAATGTTGACCAATGTGAGGAAGACAGAATTGGTGCTGAGAATTTAAATATCAATTCAGTAAAACATCTTGTGAACGCAGCAAATATTGTGGGGGCTCATTTCATTCAATTGAGTACTGACTTTATATTTGATGGCAAAGCTGGTCCATACAAAGAAGATGACACACCTAACCCACTGAGCTTTTATGGAGAAACCAAGTTAAAAGCTGAGAATATTGTAAAAAATAAAGCAAAAAAGTGGAGTATCATTCGAACTGTTCTTGTCTATGGACTCGTTCATGATATGAGTAGAAGCAACATTGTACTTTGGGCAAAAAATGCTTTAGAAAAAGGACAAGTCTTAAATATTGTAGATGATCAATTCAGAAGTCCAACCTTGGCAGAAGATCTTGCAATTGGTTGCCAACTTATTGAACAGAAAGAAGCAGAAGGAGTATTTAACATTAGTGGAAAAGATCAGATGAGTATCGTTAGTCTTGTGGAGCGTGTTGCGGATTATTTCCAATTAGACAAGTCCGTTATAGAAAAAGTAAGTTCTTCAACATTAAACCAACCTGCTAAAAGGCCGCCTATAACTGGCTTTAATCTTGAAAAAAGCATCAAAGAATTGGGGTATAAACCTCATAGTTTTGAAGAAGGGATTGGCCTGTTAATAAAGCAACTTACAGCCAAATAATCCCGAGGATATAGAGCATAATAAGTAATTGCATGATTCTATGAATAGGTTGAGTGTTCATGCCTATTAAAAAAATAAGACCGATTTTTAAAACGCCCATGGTTGCCATCATATAAAAAAGCTCCTCCTTGGGCATGTAGAAGTTAAAACGCAAATCAATCAAAATACTTGACAAAAGAATAATCTGAAAAATCAACTTAGAAAATTTAATCCCCATGGCACTTGCTATACTTTCGTAACCATGAACTACATCACCTTTTAACCAAATAATATCTTTATATAATTCTCTAGCAAATAGTGCGAGAAATAAACTCGAACCATATATTACAAAGGTTGGTGTAATCATTTTAAAATATAGGGCCAAACTAAAAAATGCAAGTACTGTCAAAAAACAAGCAGACAATTCTCTTACAAAAACCATCTTGCTTAGTTTATGAGAATACAGCCATAATAAGAACCCATAAATAATAAAAAAAACAAATATTCTCCATGATGCAATGAATGCAATTAGAAGGCCTATTATATTTAGTAGAAAGTAAAATTTAAGTTTAAATCCATCACTTATTAAATTTTGAAACCTTGTTCTATAGGGTCTATTGATTAAATCCTTTTCAAGATCATAAAAGTTATTAATTATATAACCGCCAGCTAAAATAAAAGCTGTTGATACTATAATTAGGTGAACATTGATTTCAATTATTGAAGACCAAATTTCTGTTTTTGTATTAAATGCAAATAAGAAAGCGAGGTATTGAGCTAAGACAGTAACTACTATATTTTTCCAACGAATAGTTGATAATAGGGCTATAATTTTAAGGTAAAAAGAGTTTCGTTTTTGAAAATTACTAACCCCCAACTCTCAAGTTTAAATACGTTGAACTAATTCTAATTGGTAATCCTTAAGTTGTGCCTTGGCTTTTTCATAATCTCTGGTAAATCCAAGTATATAACCTCCGCCACCACTACCACAAAGCTTTAGGTAGTAATCACCTGACTCTATCCCTTTCTTCCATACAGATTGAAATTGATCAGGAATCATAGGACTAAAATTTTGCAGAAGTATTACTGACAATTTCTTTAAATTTTTGAATAACGGTATAAAATCACCCTTAAGAAAAGAAGATATACATTCATCATTGTACTTTTTCAATTCTGTTTTAACCATTTTACGAAAGCCTTGTTCTTTCATTTTTTCCATAAATATCTGAACCATAGGCTGAGTTTCACCTGGCTCGTTTGTATTCAATAGAAAAATTGCTCCCTGACTATTTTCTCTTTCAATAGGTAGTCCGACCGTATCTAAATCTTCTTTGGTTTTAATAATGACTGGTAGGTTGAGGTAACAAATTAATGGATCTAAGCCTGAGCTTTTACCATGAAAATGAGATTCCATCTGCCCAAAAATTTGCTTTAAATTAGCTAGTTCTGTTTTGTTTATATTCTCAGCATTTATTTTATCAATAGCATACTCATTATATATAGCAGCTACTAGTGCTCCACTACTACCAACACCAAAACCTTGAGGTATTGACGAATCAAAGGCTAACCCATCTTTTATATCTCTCTTAAATCTATTTAAATCTAGCTTCGAAAATGCCTGACCAGAGACATCAAGATAAGATAAATAGGTAAAGTAAGTCCTCAAATGTTCATTGGAATCGGAGAACTTATCCTCAGGTAAATGAAACTTACCTTTATAAAAATTATAAGGAATGGATAATCCCATAGCATCTTGAATTATGCCATATTCACCGAAGAGTAATATCTTACTGTAAAAAAGGGATTCTCTAATCATTTCTTGTTATCTAACGCAAATGTATTAAAACTTGTTTTTATCGATAGAATTTATTGCACACACTATGCAATTTTTTCAGGACCATTTCCAACACAATCGTGAATAAATGCTCCATTTTCACAATACTGCTTCAACTCTTTTTCAATAAATTGAATCGCCATTTCTTTTTCTTCTGAAGGATATAAAAAATGAACATTCGCACCAGCGTCTAAAGTAAAGCACCATTTTACATTTGAAGTTCTTCTCTTTTCCCATATTGCATTGATGATATTCATTGTATTGGGTTTCATGAGAATAAAATAAGGGTTACTACTCATCATGAGGCTATGTAAAGTGAGGGCTTCTCTCTCTACAATATTTATAAAAGCATCTAAATCAGCTGATTGTAACGTACTTTCAATTTCTATCATATTCTCAGTTGCCTGAAGAAATCTAGCTTCTGAAAACGGATGATTATTGACTAAATTATGCCCTACAGAACTACTGACTGATTTTTGCCCTTTATGAACTAGAAGTATTGTGTCACAATAATTATTAAATATTGAAGATGCCTTGGTGTATGGTATTGCGAACTCATCTGAACTACCAACAAAGTCTGAGTGCTCTCCCCAAATACTCAAAGGACCAAATATAGAACGTGATGCACTCCCAGAACCCAGTCTCGCAAGATGGGATGCTGTTTGAAAAAAATCTTTTGAATCTAAAAGCCCCTTTTTGCTGGCTATATCACAAATACACAATGCTAGAGCACTCATGCCACTTGCACTACTAGCTATCCCACTACTATGAGGGAAACTATTGGTTGTATTTATTTCATATTCTCCACTAGTTACAAAAGGAAAAATATCTGATATGCGTTTTATAAACTGCTCTATTTTAAAAACAAAACTAGGTTCGTCTTTTTTGTCAAGTAATACTTTTATAGACAACTCATCTCCTTCTTTATACTTCAAATGAGTAATTGTTTTACAATGACTTAAAGTAAAACTTATGGATGAATTAGCAGGTAATTGAATCCCCTCTGGTTTTTTACCCCAATATTTGACTAATGCTATGTTACTGGGACTTGCCCAAGACGTATTGAATTCCATTTAAACTAGTCGACAAAGTTAAACGCAGATTAGTCTTATCAAAATTAGTAAACAGCTGGTCACATTATTAAATCTTTATAAGTAATGACTTTATTATATCCTTTGCTTTTAAAATATTCTGGTGTTCCACTATCTCCACACGCTAAAATAAAATCACCTCCCCATGCTCCAAGTGATTTAATAGCATAAGGATAATCACTGAAACTTAACTGTTTTATTGGTTCTATTTGAATCATCTTGGCTATAATATGCTCATGCTTTTCGATAAGCTCTTGAAATTCATCAAAATCTTTGCATGTTGTTATTCGATCTGTAATCATTGAAATTGAATTTATCATATTCTCGGATACGTTTTTTGATCGATAAGCTCTAATCCCCTCTCGACTATCTTTCTTTTTATTCAGGTGTACAAAGAATAACTGTTCTTTAAATGTTGGATTAAAAACATACCCCTCCCACATTGAAGGGCTTCGATATAGAACATCCCCACCCATCATACCCACTGCAATATCATATCCACTTCCACCAAAACTCACTTTTGATAATTCAAAAGCATCTACTTCTGCCCATTTTGCTATGTTGCAAATTAACGTGCTACTACTACCTAATCCCCAAGATCTATCAAAGTCTAATTCGGTCTCTATATGATAACTTTTTTTAGATAAAAAATCAGGATTAAGTTCAATGGCCTTGTTTAATATTTGAACTAGCATATCCCCAATATCACTTTGATCTTGCGAATCAGAATCATAGTGCACCATATTTAAGCCTGACAAAGGATCTTTCTGAATTGTAAACTTTCCCTCGAACCAACAATTACCATCCACTGAAATGCTCTTCCAAAAGATAATCCTTGTATCTGATTCCTCTCGTTCTTTAACATGCATGTGCTGCCCAAGTGTTGTTGGAATAGCTAAGGATAAGGCTTGGTCAAGTACGACGTACTCTCCAGTTAGAAGTAATTTGCCATGTGAGAAGAATTTAGCCACTACTGAATTATTATGGTTATTGCTTAAGAACTTCTCCTCCTCGAACACGTCGAAAGGCATCTATCACTTCCGCATGATGAGGTGTGTTTTTTATAAAATATTGGACAATCATCTTCTTTTCTTCTTCAGTTGCCTCCAGTTGATTCAGAATATTTAAAAGATGCATTTTCATATGACCTTGCTGAATACCTGTCGTTGTTAAACTTCGAAGGGCTGAAAAATTTTGAGCTAACCCAACTGTTGCTGCAATCATCATCAATTCTTCTGCATTTGGATTTCCCATCAATTGATGAGAAAACTTAACCATCGGATGTAAACCTGTTATGCCTCCAACTGTTCCTAGTGCTAAGGGTATTTCTATGTGAAAATTAAAAATACCATCCTCAATTTTAGCATGGGTCAAACTGGAATACTTACCGTCTCTAGATGCATATGCGTGTGCAGAGGCTTCTACAGCACGGAAATCATTACCCGTAGCTAGTATTACAGAATCTATTCCGTTCATGATGCCTTTGTTATGAGTAACTGCTCGATATGGTTGAGTCTCAGCAATTTGAACAGCTAGTGTAAATCGCTCAGCAAATTTTTGAGCAGAGATATCTGTGCCCTCTACCATTTGTTCAATTGGACAAGTCACATCTACTCGAACAATACATTCTGGGGTATAATTACTTAATATACACATAACCACCTCTACCTGATTTGGAATCAGTTCAGACGAATTAATCTCCGATTTAAGGACATCAGCCAATTTCTCAAGACATGAATTTATAAAATTTGCCCCCATGCTATCACAGGTCTCAAACTTTACTTCAAGTTGATAGTAATTAGGAATGTCTTGTGTTTTATCTTTAAGGTTTATTTCTAATATTCCACCACCTCGCTTTTGCATATTGGCTGTAATGGAATTGGTTTCTGAATAGAACTTTTGATTAATTGATGTGATAAAATTATCTAGTAAGTCAAAGTGGTCTCCATCCCAAGTAAAATGTACATGACCTATTTTAATTGTGCTTTTAACCGTTGCTTTAAACCCGCCTTTATCAAACCAAAAGTTAGCCGATTTTGCAGCTGCTGCAACCACTGAACTCTCCTCAATAACCATTGGCACGGTATAATTCTTGCCATTTATCAAAAAATTAGGAGCTATACCAAATGGGACATAAAAATTGGTAAGGGTGTTCTCTATGAACTCATCATGAATTTGTTGTAATTTTTCATCACTATGCCAGTAGTTCAGTAGTGTTTCACGAGCCTTTTCATTACCTCCAAAATGATTATCGATTAACCATTCAATTTTAGCTAACTTGCTTAATTTAGAAAATCCGGATACTTTCACTTTTTATGATCTTAATCTCAAATACGTATTAGCTAATTTTAACCCTTCTATCTGAAGTTGAGTGTATTCTTCTAAATCATCATAGTCCCCTCGAGCATATTTTAAAAATGCAGACGCTTGCCCATAAATTGAATTAGCATGTGATTTTTCAGTTAAATAATACCCATCCATAAAATCGCGAATACCACCACTTATGATAATATCCGCATCGCAATGTTTTCCTTCTAACTCTTCCAAAAGACAGTTATGAAACCCAACCATCTCCTCAGCTGAATGTCCCCAATAAGAAACTTTTTCATAAGCCTCTTGCCTGATTTCTTTCGTTCTATGCATCTCAAGCATGCTAAAATTCGTTCCGCCATGAGCTCCAAAATCTATTGCTGATATAGGAAGTCTCATTAACTCCCTCAAGCTATCTGGGCCAAATCCTTGACCTACCTCTTTAACAATAATGTTGGCACCCAAGTCCAATGCTTGTTTAATCGTTGTCAAAGGTGATCTTTTGAAAAAGTCTCCCTCTGGCTGAAGCCATTCTTGCAACGGATTTACATGAATGATAAGGCCATCTGTTTCCGTTTTATTAATCAATTCTTTAACTAAATGACTTTTGTTTCCATCAAATAATTCTTCAAGTTGAGCAATCCCAAGATTTGCATATAGCGGTGCATCACCCACCAGTTTTCTCAACTGAAAATCTGCCAAAAATTCATTATCTTCTAGGATAATCCTACAAGAACCCAACCCCATACCTAATCCAAATTGCCCACATGCTCTAGCCAAATTCTTATTTATTGTAGCTGCTTCTTTTGTGCCACCTGTCATGCTACTTATCCATATAGGTGCACGCATTCTTTTCCCGGCAAACAATGTTTCAGATAAATCTCCTGAAGGATGTCCATCAAATAACGGTTCATAATAGAACCGTGAATCTTGTTTAGCTATACTTGACTTAAATGCTAGGTCAATATGGTCTTTTTTTCGATCTGATGTTTCTTGATGTCCCAATGTTACGAAGATAAGGCTTAGATTTTATGATTATAACAATTCATTCAATTCAATGGTTTAATCCAATCTAAAAAGAAATTTTTACACGAGCCCCAGAATGACTTCTCACATTCATGACGCCATCTTCAAAAATTAAGTATTGACCCTTTATTCCAACTAATTTTTGATCAATAAATTTTTCTCGATCTAATTTTAAACTTTTCACCTTATCTGGATACTGAATTACAGGGTAATCAATAACTTGAACAGAATTTGAACTAGATAAGTATGATTTATAATCTGAGGGAACTAAATTAGCCATTTCATCTCTTATTTCAATAATGTCTTTAGCTGTCTCAGATGCACCTTTCAGCATTTTTTGCCACGCTGTTTTATCACTGATATGGCTCTTTAAACTAACCTCAATTAAACCCGCTAATTGTCTGTAAGGAACCTCAGCTAGAATAATTGCTTGAGTAGCTCCTTGATCTATCCACCTATAGGGAGTATTTCTTGTTCGGGTTACACCTACCTTGAAATTACTTGTAAGTGCAATGTATACATAGTGTGGTTGCAAATGATGCTTCACCTCCCATTCATAGTCCCTTAAAGCTATTCCATTATGAATTTCACTCAACTCAGGTCTCATAATACTCGGACTTGCAATTGGACTTTCCATAAACTCTTTGTAGGTAAGTCCCTCTCCAAAAGATTTATTCATCTTTTCTCCTGATAAAATCGAATTATAATACCCCTCATACTCAATGTGAATAGTTTGCCCAATCAAATCATTCATTTCAATTTGATCAATGGGATCCAATATGTCATAAAATGGTAATTTGTATTGCGGTTGAGATTCAACCAATTCTTTATCCATCATTCTCAGATTACCAACAATTTGCATAAAACAAATTTCCACCTAAAATATTAACTACCAAATTCATATAAATATGCTGAAAATTAAAAAGCATCAAATATCATATAGAATTATGATTAAAATCATAATTTGCTTGTTAGCTATTCGTTCACTTTGCAAGCATACAAATTAGAAATTAATGCAATGAACGTAAAAGATATCATCCAACAATCAGCTCCCATAATCATAGACGTTAGAACTCCAGAAGAATTTGAAAGAGGACATGTCTCAAAGTCTATTAACATTCCACTTCAAGAAGTATATAATCGAGTTGATGAGATAAAATCGCTAGATGCACCTATTGTTTTATGTTGTCTAATTGGTGGCAGAAGCGAACAAGCAAGAACCTATCTAAACGGAAGAGGTATTGAATGTTATAATGGAGGAGGTTGGATGGATGTTGACGGGTTCATAGCACAATGTGCTTAATATCAAAATCAACGATCAACACCCTTTATTAATCCCTTCAAGAATAATGCAAAACTTGCAAGTGAAATGCCAGTAATTAGTAGGGTCTCTGTTCCAAATAAGTGAAGTATTTTAAATAGTCCTGATAATCCCAAAATGATGACTGCGATATAATTCATTGGCTTTAAAAATCGAACATTATTCGTAGCCAAATAATCCTTTGATAGAAGATGAAATGATACATAAAAAAATAGGTTAAAAAATACGACATACTGCATATATTCAAATTCACTACCAATATTAAAAATATTAAATAAGATAGTGACTACCAATACTACTAACGGATAAATGATCCGATCATCTTTGGGTTGAACAAAAGAGGAATATGCTATGTATGCTGCAATGTGTAACCAAAAAACCCCCATTGAAAAATCTGACACACCTGGCCAATTTAACAGTTTAAAAAGATAAGCTAAAAGCAGCAAACTCAAGGATGTATATATTAAAGTGATTAAAGTCTTTTTCATTATTCTAGTTGAGTAAATATGTTAATTTCTTAGCTTCACCTTTAACATCATTCGAACCATAAATAACCTGATATACAAACTCTAAAATAGGCATATGAATATGATATTCGTCGTTCAGTTTGTGAATACTTTCAGTGGCATAATATCCTTCGGCTATCATTTCCATTTCCATGAGTGCAGACGATATGGAATATCCCTTTCCAAGCATTGCTCCTAATGTTCTATTCCTACTATATTGAGAATAGGCCGTCACCAATAAATCACCTAAATAGGCACTATCATCAGCGTCTCTATCAATTGGATGAACTGCAGCAATGAATCGTTTTATTTCTCGAATTGCATTACTCACCAAAACTGCTTGAAAATTGTCTCCATATCCTAAACTGTGATAAATCCCACAGGCAATAGAATATACATTTTTAAGTACTGCTGCAATCTCAGTACCATATATATCTGCACTCGGCAAAACTGAAATATATTCACAGCTGATAAGCGAACATATTTCATCTACAAATTTTTCATTGATACTTGCAAAAGTTAAATAGCTTAGTTTTTCTTGAGCTACTTCCTCTGCATGACATGGACCTGTAATGACTCCAAAATCGGATTCTCTAACACCCTTATATTCAAATAGATATTCACCAACAATTTTTAGGGAGTTTGGTTCGACACCCTTTATGGCAGAGATTATCTTTTTCCCTTTAAGTTGATCTGAGGAAATATCTTTCAATAAATCAGCAATAAATACTGACGGAGTTACTAGAAGGATACAATCATTGTCAGATATAAATTGGTCAATATTATTGCCTGCTTTTAGACGATTATTATCTAAATGAACTGATCGAAGATATCGAGGATTTTGGCCTTTAGCATTAATAGTTTTTGCCATTTTATCATCCCTGACCCACCAGTCAACAAACAAGCTTTTATTCTCCAATAAAATCTTTACTAATGCTGTCCCCCAGCTCCCACTTCCTATAACTAAAATCCTATTCATATTCATTACAATAATAATAATAGGTTATTTAACTATAATTTTTTGAGAATTAGTCTTTTCACCTTCCTGATCAAATACAGACAAGAAATAAACTCCTGAGGATAGTCCCTCTGTATTTAATAAAAATTGAGCATTCCCTTTATTTACAGGTTCATTTGATATCTCTCTAACAATACTCCCCAAAATGTCCACTAGCTGAATAGTTACTTGACCATCATCCTTAAAAGTAATTGACACCTCAACAGAGGACTCTACAGGGTTTGGGTAAACCAAAAACTTATCCTTGATTATTAAACCGTTTTTAACTTTTAGCTTAGATATCCAAACGTTATTTCTTCCAAGGCTGTCTCCATAACTTCCGCAAATCCAAACTACTCCTGGATCATTATACTTTCTTTGAATATCCGTGTAATCACCCCAACGTTCAGCAGTATCTGCAACAAATGTATTAATTAAACTATCCCCTGATTTTAGTCTTATAACATCCGAATAAATAGACTCTAAACCATCACTTTTATTATGATATACCGCACTTGTCCCCGCATAATCATTCTCACCCACGTGCGAAAAAGTAATCAGCATTGAATGATTATCTGAACTCGTTTCTCCAGCAAAAGCAATAGAAGGATATGCAAAATCTAATTCATTGGAAAAAATAATCTTACCACTGACATTTGGTACTTCATCCACAGATGATATGATTCCATGATAAATACCCGAGCGAATATCATCCGCCAAAATACTTGACTGAACATAATGAATGGCCCCTTCATGATAAACTGCACTAAGTACTCGTGTATCGTTTGTTTGCAACCTAAAACCCTCAATAGGCTGATAAGCAGATGGAGGAACGCCGTAAGGCACATCTGTTGTAAGCACTCTCAGCTTATGTTGAGCCTCCCCTGATGTGGTTGTATTTGTTATTTCATGCAAAAACAACGTGTCATTAGACTCCGCATCGGGTCTAACAGACAAAAAATACATATTTTCTTGATCAAAATTTAAACCTGGCTGAACTGGACAAATACTCCAAACAGGTTCATTATTAAAATTTATTCCTGAAAAAAGATTTTGCCTTAAATTCTCATTCCCATCGTATCCATCTTGTTTATTGACTTGCCAAATGAAACTCTCTACAAAACCTTCTTGCCAACTTTCATTATCTCTAAGAAGGTTTACCGTAATATATAAGTCCGTCTTATTATGACCTATAATCGGATAATCGCTCCATGTACTTCCACCAAGAGGTCTACCACTTAATGCATAAAAATTCCAAACTTCCGTTGGATCATTCGTTTCAGTAAAACCCACTACTATTCGTGTATCTAGGCTCGTACTTCCTTCAAGAAAAACAAGAATAAATCGATCAGATAATGGGTCGTATAAGACTTTAGGGTCATAGTAACGATCCAGTAACCCAAGTTGCCCAGCAGTCATACCATATAAGGACTTAAATGCCAAACGGTCTCCTTGCTCATTCAGAATAGTAACAGTTGAATTTATTGCACTAATAATGAATCCTCCATCGCTAATAGCCATTGTGTTATCATTTGGAATTCCTGCATTACCTATCGGCTTACCATTAAAGCTTGATTCTATGGAAGGCATCAAATCTTTTGGTGAAGTCAAATACGATGATTTGCTTTTAATGGATTTTCGTTTTCGTTTGGCATCTAATACTTTTTTAATGCCCTGACTCCTCATTACTGGAATTGGAGCAGCTTCATGATTTTTGATTCTACTTAACTCTAGATGACTATCATTTTTACTAAAGTCTATTTGCCAGTGCTTGTATACTGAAATATTGGATGTACGCTTCGTTTCATCCTGACTAAAAACGAACAAAAACAAGGAAATGCAAACGAATAATAAGTAACTTCTCATGCGGTAGGTCAAATATACTAAATGATCTTCTAAGGTTTAATCTTAGCCATATTTTCCTTTGAAAAGAAAGAATTTGGAATGAGTTGATCAAAAATAATTTTAGAATAGATAATTGTTGTCTGACATCCCGCTTTATTAGCTGGAGTCATCACTAATTTAGATGCTAGTTTTCTTCCATCAAAAACCCTTAATTGACTGCCAACTAGTGTATTAACAACTGACAAATCTTCATCATAAAAGACGGTTTTTAACTGGATATATTCAACTTTATCTATGTAGAGTATTAGTTTTCCCCATAAAACATCAGCCGACGGTTTTGGTAGTAATTCTATTTTGTAACAATCTCTTCCAGAAACCACCTGAGCTCCAATAATTTTAGCTGTATAATCATCAGCCAACCTCGTCAACTTCACTAAGTCATCAGCACTTAAGTCTGTTCCCATCCAACTCTGATTGAGCATGGTTGCGGGTAATTTTATGGTTTTTCGTATCTTGGGAAGGTAATTGTACACATTAGTACCAGTTTTCATGTAAACAGTCCCTTTATCCTTCTCTGGACCAGAAACATAAGCCGCAGCATAATCGCTCCCTTTTGACCATGTATTCAATGCCATGTTCTTAGTCCATCTTGGACGTTTAATCGTAATTTCTAATTCGGCATACATTGATGATGATGTGAGCTTCTGCTCTATCTTTTTAAGTACTTGCAAAGCAGTTGGTTCATCAGCTTTTCCAAATCCATGAATGAATAAAAAAGCTATTAATATGAAGCATCTATAAAATGAATTTATCATTGATAAATAAACGATATAGTTGCTATTTTGATTGCAAATCTTTATCTATAAATTCGCCACCAATATGACACGCGAAAAATACATAGAAAACAACCAAGATAAATTTTTAGAAGAACTCTTTGAATTATTAAGAATACCAAGCATAAGTGCAGACTCTGCCTACGCAGATGATATCCAAAAATGTGCTGAATATACCGCAAACAAGTTAAAAGAAGCAGGTGCTGATCATGTTACACTTGAACAAACTGCGGGCAATCCAATTGTATATGGTGAGAAAATAATCGACCCTAATAAACCTACGGTACTTGTCTATGGTCACTACGATGTTCAACCATCAGTCCCTGATGAATTATGGCACACCCCCCCATTTGAACCTACTGTAAAAGATGGCAATATTTATGCTCGTGGGGCATGCGATGATAAAGGACAATTCTACATGCATCTTAAAGCCTTCGAGACCATGATGCAAACAAACACGCTGCATTGCAATGTTAAATTCATGATAGAAGGAGAAGAAGAAATTGGGAGTACTAATTTAGGAATTTATGTCAAAGACAACGAAGAAAAACTTGCAGCAGATGTAGTACTTATTTCAGACACTGGCATGATTGCGAATGACACTCCAAGTATTGATACAGGTCTTCGAGGATTGAGTTATGTTGAAGTAGAAGTAACAGGTCCTAGGATAGATTTACATAGTGGAACTTATGGGGGAGCTGTTGCTAACCCCATAAACGTATTATGCAGTATGATTAGTAGCTTGCATGATGAAAATCGCCATATTACCATTCCAGGTTTTTACGATAAAGTTGATATGGTGAGCGATACCGATCGAAAAGCTATGAGTAAAACGCCCTTTAGTCTTGATGAATTTAAAAATGAATTAGAAGTAGATGACGTCATGGGCGAATCAGGATATTCAACCATTGAAAGAACAGGAATTAGACCTACTCTAGACGTGAATGGAATTTGGGGTGGATACATTGGCGAGGGTGCAAAAACAGTTCTCCCGAGTAAAGCATATGCAAAAATCAGTATGAGGCTTGTGCCTAGTCAAACTTCTCAAGAAATCACCCAATTATTTCAAGAGCATTTTGAAAAAATCGCACCCAAATCTGTCAAAGTAAAAGTTACTCCACATCATGGAGGTGAAGCAGCTGTAACTCCTACTGATAGCCCAGCATACAGGGCAGCTAGTAGAGCTATGGAAAAAACATTTGGCAAAGAACCTATCCCCACTCGAGGAGGAGGAAGTATACCCATAGTTGCACTATTTGAAGAAGTATTGGGATTAAAAACAGTATTACTCGGCTTTGGTCTAGACAGTGATGCTATTCATTCACCAAATGAAAAATACGGACTATTCAATTTCTATAAAGGCATTGAAACTATACCCTATTTTTATGAATACTTTGCCGAAGAAAATTAATCTTTTCGTCACAGTTAGGTAAATATATCCCTAGATTTAAAATTTTAATGTTGTTCTATTTGTGAGTTAATATATTTGTTACCAATGCGTAACAAATTAACAATCTCAAAAACTAAAGCATTTTTATTTATTGGGTTTATTTCTTTTTTTAACGTAGTTTTTTCTCAAACTATAAACTACAAGGATATGATGAGCGATAAAACCTACAATTTTTATGAAGTAGTTGAAGCTGCTAACAATTACTTTGACGAACATGGTAGAGGTAAAGGCTCTGGTTTTAAAATTTTCGAACGTTGGAGATCTGAAAATGAAAGTAAGTTCTTCCCATCAGGTGATCGTTATAATGTAAATTATTACCTACCACAAGAAACTTATTCTGAATTTATTGGTAATCAAAATAATATTAAACAAAAAACATCCTTCCCTAATGGATGGGTAGAACTTGGTCCATGGGATGCAAATAATATTACCAGTCACTATTCTCCAGGCATAGGACGTGTTGAAACTTTTTGGGTTAATCCGAATAATGACAAACATATGTTCATTGGTAGTAGAAGTGGAGGATTTTGGAGAACAAATGATGGTGGTGCAAATTGGGAAAATACTACAGACTTTTTAGTTGCTTCTGGAGTACCTGCACTAGCTGTAAATCCGAATAATATTAATGAAGTTTTAATTTCTGTAGAACATGGGGGTGCAGGTTATACTCATGGAATTTATAGAAGTACCGATGGCGGTACCAATTGGTCTATATCAGACTTCAAGCCAACCAATCTTGGTTGGGGAGGTTTGGGAGATAATGAACATATCTACAAGATTGCATATCATCCCAATGTCGCTAATCAAGTTTTTGTATGCTCTTCAAAAGGATTGTTCGTTTCTAATGATAATCTAAAAACATGGAGTGTTCCTTTCAATAGTCAGACAACGGACGTTAATTTTCACCCAACAAAAAATACTACAATCTATGCCTACAGATACGTTTCATCTGATGTGAACAGAATAAAAATTTCTACAAACGGTGGTGCTTCATTTTCAAATGGAGGCAGTTTACCTAACAATGGCAATAAGAGAGTTTATCTTTCTAGCTCACCTGCTGAACCCACACACATCTATGCGGCATCAACAAATAATGTATACAAATCAACCGATGAAGGAAATTCTTTTGCAGCTATAAGCAACCCAAATAGTAGCGGCCTTGCTTTTGCAGTATCTGACATAAATATAAATAATATGATTTATGGTTATGTTGATCTTTTTGCTTCAAATAATGGAGGAGTTACCTTTTCACAGAAAACAGAATGGGCTAATCAGAATGATGCATACATTCATGCCGATTTAAGAATTGCCCAATGTATTAACGGCACTTTCTATGTTGGCACAGACGGTTATTTTGCTAAGAGTAATGACAATGGTAATACTTGGACCAGACTAAATGATGGTACGGCTATTCGCGAATTCTATGCCGTTGGAATAAGTCAAGGAAATTACGATTTAAACATGGCTGGTTCTCAAGATAACGGTACTAGTATCTTGAATAAAGATGGCTGGGTCGAATGGAATGGCGGTGACGGAATGGAAGCACTTGTACACCCATTAAATGGTGACTGGATGGTTGGCAGTTGGCAGTATGGAACTCGAAACTACACGCAAAATGGTGGCCAAAATAGAAGAGGATGTGGTAACCCCAATGGTGGAAGTGGAAAAGCTGCTTGGGAAGCACCCTTTCTCCAAAATCCTCAAAATAGTATGCAGGTCTACCATTTCAGCGACACGATGTATTCTGGTAATAATTTTGGAAGACAATGGAAATTTAAGTCCGATCCCAACATTGGAATAATTACCGAAGCTGCCATTGCAGAAAAAGACTCCAATGTGATTGCTGTGGCTAGAAATAGAGATATCCGACTTACCAATGATGGAGGTGAATCTTGGGTTAATATTGGGAATGGTCTTCCTGGGCACTATATCCGTGATATTGCGTTTGACCCAAGAGATAAAAATAATATTATTGTTGTTTATAATCGCTATCAAAACGACAACCAAAAAGTATACATATCCAATGATCAAGGAGCTACATGGCAAAATATTACCTACAACTTGGGGAGTATGCCGTTACGAACAGTAGTAATCGATCATAGTGATTCATCATACATCTATGTAGGTGGAGAAATTGGAATTTACTATAAAAGTAAATCAGCTACCCAATGGACTTTGTACAACAATAAACTACCCAATGTTACCGTAAAGGACCTAGAAATACACTATGGAAGTAACTCGCTCAGAGCAGCTACTTGGGGTCGAGGTCTATGGGAATATACACTCGTTGGAAGAAACAACTTCCCATCGATTACCCATACTAATATCTCCAATACTCCTACTGATGACTTACCTAAGGATGGTGTCGATCAGTATATTACTTCCATCATTGAATCTGACCAACCATTATCTGAAGTTAACGTTTTCTGGAATGTCAATAATTTTTCATTGGATAGCAGTACAGCCATGGAAAATATAGGAAATAATACTTGGAAATCAACAAAACCAATTTCTTCCAATGATCTGGATGATCATATCTATTTTAAAGTTACTGCCAAAGCGGAAAGTGGCGACCAGTCAGAGACCTATGTTTTTGATTACCTGACTAAAGAATTCACTTATTGTATCCCATCAACCAACGGAACAGGTTCTGACTATATCAATTTCGTAAAATTAGAATCCATTGAAAATACTTCAGGTAAAGAATCCTATGGAGACTTTACAGACCAGTCTACAGAACTTGAATTGGGCAAAGAGTACACGATTGAAGTTGGGATGTTCTACGTTTTTGAGCAAGATTCTATAACTGCATGGATTGACTATAATCGTGATGGAGAGTTTTCTGGCAATGAACAAATCATCTTTACAGAGCTCAATAATACTGATAAAAAAGCTACAGGTTCTTTTACCGTTCCTAACGATGCACTTATCAATAAAAATCTCAGACTAAGAATACGTAGTCAATATTTTACTAACCCCATGTCTTCTTGTGATAATACACCAGGAGAGGTAGAAGATTATACGGTTAGATTGAAAAAACCAGAGGTGAATAGCATTCCAACCAACAATATCCCAAAAATCACCATTACTCCCAACCCTAGTCATGGTAAATTTGAAATCACAGTCGGACAACAAGACCAAATTCAAATAAACATTATTGATATTACTGGCAAAATCATACACCAAGAACAGGCTTTTACTAATAAATTTTTCATAAATACTGATTTACCCAAAGGGTCATATCTAGTACAAGTATTGACCACTCAAGGGTCAATCACAAAAAAGCTAATAGTTAATTAATAAGCAACTTAATCATACTAGGCGAACCATTCTTCGACAAATGCTCTGTCGGTGATTTTGTCTTCATGGTTAGATACAATTAAATCATGAACGCGTTGCGTATTTTCTGCTCCTTTTGTTTTCGCCTCACTGTATGAAACATTGCTAAAAGTCACCATCTCATATTGAGACTTGAACAAATCTGGGTGTAATTCACATAGTTGATGTTCTACTTTTTTGTAGTGAAGAAAATCTTTATCACCAACTAAATCTCGCATTTCAATAAAGTTTTGTAAAGCCAAATCTGCAATCGCATCCGCATTGGGTTTACGTCTTTTCTGATATTCATTCATAGCCTCATTCCAGTCTCCAAACTCTTCAAGACAATTGTCTAGTTCAACACAATCCTCAAAAGCACAATTCATGCCTTGACCATAAAAAGGAACAATAGCATGACAAGCATCACCTATCAATGTTGCTTTTTTCATATGCCAAGGATAACAGCGAACCGTCACCAAACTACCTACTGGATTTTGTTTAAAATCGTTTATTAATTCTGGCATTAACGGAACTGCGTCCGCAAAGTACTTATTCATAAAATCCAGAATTTCTTGATCAGAATTTATTTGATCAAACCCTGCTTCTCCATCATAGGGCATAAACAACGTACAAGTGAATGATTTATCGGGATTAGGTAAGGCAATCATCATGAAATTACCTCGAGGCCATATGTGCAAAGAATCGGGATCCATAGCAAAATCACCATCAGGTGTTGGAGTAATATTTAACTCTTTGTAACCACTCTTCGTATAACTTTGAGAATAATCAAACCGATCATTCTTCATCATCTTAAGACGCACAGGCGAATACGCCCCATCGCTTCCTAAAATGTAATCAGACTGAACTTCTATATTCTCTCCAGTCTTCTCATTAGTAAATTTACAAATACTATTTTCAATATCTACCTCTTGACACCGCATATTAAAAAACTGATTAACATTCTTATGTTCGTCAGCTAGTTTAAGTAACTGAATATTCAAATGAGCTCTGCTCACAGAATTAATTACTTGACCGTCCTTTCCGTAGGGTTGATAGGCTAGATTTCCCTTTTCATCATGCATCATTCTGCCAGCCATAGGTATAGCCTGATCCAATACTACTTGATCTAACCCTACTCGTTTGAGTGCGTCAATACCTCGCGTAGAAAGTGCTAAATTAATTGATCGACCCGCTGGTATCTCAACATTTCGCATATCTGGTCTTCTTTCATAAATGTTGACCTCATAGCCTCTTTTGGCCAAATAGACTGCGGCTAAAGAGCCTGCCAAACCTCCTCCTACTAATGTTATCCTTTTCATATTATTTGTCAAAATTACTCAACCTCTCTATTTTTACGATATTTGTTTGAATCTAAATTAGATTTTGAAATATAAGTATATACTTATTGTTTTTAATCCAGCATCTCAAGGTGGTAAATCCGTGAATGTATTTAATGAGTACCTAACAATAATTAAAGAAGAAGGTTCACTCTTCAAGGTTGTTGAAACAACCGGATTAAATGATGTACAGATTATCCAAAAAAATATAATATTGCACTCCTTTGATCTCATCGGTATAGTTGGTGGAGATGGTACGATCAATATAACTATTAACGGGCTTCAAAATTTTGGAATCCCGATTCATATTGTTCCTGCTGGCACTGGTAATGATCTTGCTCGAATGCTCTATGGTAACCTTAAAATGAAGGATATACTCCAATTACCCTTTCAATCTAAAAAAACTGGTGTCATTGATATTTGGTCATGCAATCAAAAGCGATTTATCAATGGATTTGGGGCTGGATTTGATGGAGCTATTGCTGCAAAAACACGATCCAAAACATTTCTTTTTTCGAGTAAAACAAAATATTGGATTGAAATATTAAAACAGATTTTATTCTTTAGGTCTCCCAAAATTGAAATCAATGGTCAAAAAACAGCTATTTTTATGATAGCTGCTGCCAATGGAAAAGATTATGGTGGTGGTTTTCAAGTTGCACCTCTTGCAATACTCGATGATAAACAATTGGAATTTATTCAGTGTAAAAATGTCAATGTACCTCTTCGCTTGTTTTACCTTCCATTAGTCAAGGCTGGTAAACATTTATTTAAAAAAGCCATTATTTACAAACGAGTCAATGAGCTAAAAATAACATCCAATGACCCATTACCCGCTCACCTAGATGGAGAACCATTGTGTGAAAAGAATTATCACATAAAATATGAAAATCAAGTTCGAGTTTTGATATAGTTAACTTAGTTAATCCTTACTCCACTTTCTCCAAAAAATACTGCAAGTCACTAGAACGACAATGGCAATAGCTTGAGAATGAGATAATAATCCATCAAAAAGAAAGCCTCGTGCATCGTCCCCACGGTAAATTTCTACGATACTTCGTCCCACAGCATATAGCATTAGATAAATTAGAAAAAGCTGTCCCTCAAACTGTTTTTTCTTCCGAAGTAAAAGCACTACTAATAAAATGAATAGATTAACTCCAATGTCAAATAATTGCGTTGGATACAAAGGCACATCTTTGAAATCAGCTAATGTATCTGGATGACTAAATTTAACACCAACCCACGAATCACAAACCTTCCCATGGCAACAACCCGCCAAAAAACACCCTACTCTACCAAACGAATGAAGTATCGGTCCACCAATGGCTAAAACATCCATGAAAGGTCGAACACTCACCTTCTTTTTGCTCAACCAAAATATGATGGTAGGCACAGTAAATATCAATGACCCATAAAACACAAACCCTCCACTCATAGCATTAATAATGAGGGACGGATCGTCTAAATACCGATAAATATCTTCAAAAAAGTAAAATAGCTTTCCCCCAACAAAAGCGGAAACAATTGACCAAATAAATAATTCAGAAAGCTGATCTGAATTAATCCCCATGTCTTTAACCAAATGTAAAATCACATAAAAGGTGACAATAACTCCCAAAGCAATCATCAAACCATAACTGTGCAATGTGAAAGAAGCTGGGAAAAAACCTTTTAAAAATTCTGGGATAGGTATAGTCAACAATTTGGGATACATGAGTCAAAAATAATTGGAATTGGAGTAATTATTCAAATAAACTTATTCAATGCCATCTTGAATATAAGATACCGCATACTTCCTACCTTTCCAAACAGACTGAACTGGTAAAAAATAGAAAACAGCTGTTGCAATGGTATTTCCAACCACGTAGAATTCATAGATCATCAACTCCCAAAACTTAAATGGTCTAACCTTGGTCTTAACGCATAAAATAGTTATAAACATCGACTGTATTATGAATTTACTAAACCATACAACCATCGCATATTGAGGAAATAGCATTAAAAGAATAAAAAGAGTTGGCAGAAAAAGCCCATACAAGAAAATCATAGCCTTCCAGTTAAAAGGTAAATCCCTTGCACCAATCAACCATCGCTTTCGCTGATGCAACATTTCTCTAACATTGGATATATACCAAGCTTTACCGAGTGAGTAATCACTCAATATTGTTCTCCACTCCCAATTTCTTGAAGTAACCGATTGAAACAACTTATAATCCTCTGTAATTGAAAAGTCGATTTTCTCATACCCACCAGTTTGCCAATATGCCTCAGCACGAACAGCCATATTGTTTCCTACACTGGTACAACCAATCCCCACATTTGCGAATGCTTTAATGTATCCCATAAAATGCAGCCAATCTATACTCTGCATGGTGGCAAAAAAGTGACCTCGTTCGCACATCGTGGTTCCACTAATTATCCCTACTCCATCTTCAAATTCTTGTAACAAACCTAATAACCAATCTTTTGGTAATTCTACATCAACATCTGTAATAAAGTAAAACTCACCCTCAGCCTTGTGTGCTAATTGCCCCAAAACATTCGCTTTACCTCTCCCTTTTCCGATTACCTTAGTAATCAGAAATACTTTAAAATTTGGCTTGTCCTTGATATAGTGTTGTACCAGAGGAAGTGTCCGGTCTGAACTAGCATCATCTCCAATCAAAATCTCTAATTTATCTTTAGGATAATTCAATTTTGACATGGCCTCTAGACACCTCAAAATCAACTTCTCTTCATTTCGTGCTGCCAGTAGTATAGAAATCTTAGGGTATTTTGATCTGGGCTTAATTTCTTTTGGCTGATAACTCAATATGGATACCCATGAAAATAATTGTATCAGTATGAATATGCCAATGATCAGCTGTATAAAAATCATAGCGTAGACATTTTATATCCTTCTTTCTCCAAAAATTTAAGATAATCGGGCAACATAGCTTTTAAGTTAGTTTCTGCTTTCACACTATCATGAAACACAATGATACTTCCTGGTTTTGTTGCTTTTTTTATTCGTCTTAAGGCTCGCTTTATATTTAATCTAGGCAGATAGTCTTTGGTTAAAACATCCCACATAATAATTTCATAATGCTTTTTAATTGTTGAAATGGCTGCAAAATTTATTTGACCATAAGGTGGTCTAAAGAGTGTATTGTCCGTCAAATAATCTTCACAATCAGCAATATCCTCTAAATATCTCTTTGAAGAAACTCGCCATCCTTTTAAGTGTCTATGCGTATGATTACCAACCCGATGTCCTGATTTTTGCATCTCATCGATAGTAGTAAAATATTTTTTGGCATTTCCTCCAACTACAAAAAATGTAGCTTTAGCTCCCACTTTATCCAACTCCGTTATCACCCATGGAGTAATTTGAGGATGAGGCCCATCATCGAAGGTTAAAAACACCTCCTTTTCAGCAACCTCACGTGCCCATGTAAGTTGTGGAAGAAAAAACGAACCGATGGATTTCCAAAAATTCAACCACACAAAACTACATGAATCCAACAGAAATAAAACGAAGATATTGCTCAATTAGTCGAGTCAATATATAAAGTATCAAAGATGCCATTAGATTTGTGTGATAATTTTCATCATGACTAAACTATTCTTAGCTTTATTAATACTTGGTTTTTTGAGTACAAACGCTCAAGAACCCTCTCCATGGACACTCCAAAAATGCATTTCATATGCCCTTGAAAATAATACTAGTGTTCAGCAGAATATCTTACAAGGTGAAATTGCAAAAAACAACTTAAAGCAAAGTAAACTTAGTCGAATACCTACACTCAACGGTAGTGGAAATCACAATTATAACATTGGTAGAACCATCGATCCGTTCACCAATAGCTTTAATAATACTTCCATTCAAAGTAATTCATTCTCTATTAGCTCTGGTGTGCTACTATATGGTGGAAGTCAAGTGAACAACACCATCAAACAAAATAGTTTAGCTATTGAAGCAAATGAGGCGGGTACTGCTGTTATTCGAAATCAAATTGCATTGTCTGTATCCAGCACCTTTTTGCAAATCATTCAAGCAGAAGAAAATCTCAAATTGGCCAAATCTCAAAATGAAATTACAAAAAGTCAATTGGATCGTGCTCAAATACTCTTTAAGAATGGAGCAACCAATCAGAGTACTGTTCTCAACTTGCAAGCTCAATCTGCAAACGACCTAGTCAATATCATAAACGCAGAAAATGCCATCCAAATTGGATACAATACCTTGATGAATTTGATGCAATATCCACTCGATCAGCCATTAATAATCAACGATGATATTGAAATTAACGAACCCGATAAGTTATCAGAAGGTGTTAAAGACATTTATGAATTAGCACTCCAAAACCTACCCGAGGTAAAGCAAGCTGAAGCATTAATTACTCAGAATCAATACGGTGAAAAAATAGCCAGATCGAGACTTCAGCCGACCATCTCCGCTTATGGGAATGTCAATACGGTTTATTCTCAAAGTGGCAAAAGTGTCAATTTTGGCGATACTTCATTTATACCCATTGGATTCACCGAGAACACACTCGAAAATGTACTCGTTCCTAATGTAGAAACTACATACTCTGATAAGGCATTTAGCAATCAACTAACCGATAATTTAGGTCAGCAAGTAGGTTTATCCGTCTCTGTACCTATATTTAGTGGATATCGAAATCGTACGGCTGTCGAAAATGCTAAGGTGAATACAAAAATCAGCGAACTCAACCTTCAGTCAACTAAAAATCAACTGAGGAATGATGTCACCAATGCATACACCAATTTAAAAATAGCTCGTAGTCGTTTCGAAGCGAATACTCAAAATGCTAAAGCACAAAAATTAAATTTTGAATTCAGTCAAAAACGATTTGATGCAGGTGCCATGAATAGTGTGGATTTGCTTACTGCCAAAAACCAATGGAGTCAGGCACAAATGCAACTTGTAAATGCTAAATTTGAATTGGTATTCAGAACATTAATCATTGACTTTTACAAAGGAAAAGAACTATCATTATAATGACCAGAAAAAAAATATATCTCGCCATTGGTTTAGTTGCGGTACTGACAACATTCATCATCGTAGGTAAAAATCGAAAACGCGGTGAACTTGAGGTAAGTGTCGGGAAAATCCAAAATCGAACCATCATCAGTACCGTAAGTGCCAACGGTAAAATTCGTCCAGAGACAGAAGTCAAGATTAGTGCTGATGTATCTGGAGAGATCAAAGAGTTGTATGTAGAAGAAGGCGATACCGTTAGAGAAGGCCAACTTCTGCTAAAAATTAATCCCGATTTATACATTACAGCAAAGGATAGAGCACAAGCTGGATTGAGCAGTTCGCAGAGCAATTTTAAAACTAGTGAAGCTCAACTCACCCAAACCAGGGCTCGGCTCAAAGAGCAAGAAGTTGTTTATCAACGAAATCAAAACTTGTTTGATCAAGGAGTCTTGAGTAAGGCCGAATGGGATGCAGCTAAGACTGCCTATCAAGTAGCCAAAAGTGAGGTCACCGCCGCAGAACAACGATTGGCAGCTTCCAAGTTTGGCATCGATAATTCAAGAGCAAACCTCAATGAGGCCAACAAAGCTCTTGGCAGAACAAGTATCTATGCTCCTTCAGATGGTGTAGTAAGTGCATTGAATAACGAAAAAGGAGAACGTGTAGTAGGTACAGCACAAATGGCTGGAACCGAGATCATGGTTATTTCTAATTTCAACAATATGGAAGTTATCGTAGATGTCAATGAAAATGACATCCTTTACGTCAAAAAAGGAGACACCGCTTTGGTGGAAGTGGATGCATACAACGAACGACCTTTCAAAGCCATCGTAACCGAAATAGCCAAGAGTGCAAAAAATGCAGGGAATATCATGTCGAGTGATCAAGTCACGAACTTTGAAGTAAAAATCCGTCTCTTAAAATCCAGCTACATGGATTTACTAGCCATATCGGATGCTCCATTTTTGCCAGGGATGAGTGCCAATGTAGAGATCCAAACTCAAGTCAAAACCAAGGTGCCTAGCCTCCCTATTGAGGCCATTGGTACTCGCACTGAAGAAGATACGACCACGCTCGAAGAACGCATCGACGAAGTAGTTTTTAGTATTGATGAAAATAAGGCCGTAAAACACGTTATTCAAACAGGCATTCAAGACAGCCGATACATTGAAATTTTATCGGGCATTGAAGGACTCGAAGAAGTCATCGTAGGACCCTACGATGCCATCAGCAAAAAACTCAAGGATGGGACTCGCATAGCGATTTCTTCAACTTCCAAAAATGATAAATTGGAGAAAAAATAAATAACCTACCCCCACGTATCGGGGCTTTCTCGCCATTGAGCCAACTTGTCTAAGTCGGCTGCTTGCACATATCCATAGGCAACCGCCTCTTTTATCATGCTGCTATAATTGCCCAAAGTGATGCACTCACAGTTGGCCGCTTCAAAATTGGCCGTTGCTATTGGAAATCCATAAGTAAAAATAGCTGCCATTCCAAGAATATCATAGCCTTCCGAACGAAGATAATCTACCACCTTCAAACTGCTTCCTCCCGTACTTATTAAGTCTTCGAGCACTACTATTTTGGCATCTTCTGCTACCCTACCCTCCAGTTGTCTTTTTAATCCGTGCGACTTGGGTTCTGGTCGGCAATAGGCATAACTCAAATTCAGTTCGTCTGCTATCAATGCTCCCATGGCTATTCCAGCAGTAGCTACACCTATAATGGTATCCGCCTCTGGATAATGTTGCTTTATTTTTTGAGAGAGCATCTCCTTAATTTCTTTGCGATAATTGGCAAAAGAAAGCACCGTTCGGTTATCACAATAAATTGGGCTATTCCACCCACTGCTCCACTTGAATGGCTGATCAGGCGATAGCTTTATCGCTCTTGTTTCTAATAATATTTTAGCGATTTTTGTTTCAATCATTGAACTCATAATGGTAAGACAAATGTATCATATTTTTCATGGGAAACATCGACTGATTCTTGCCAACGACCAAGATAAAATCAAAAAATTCAACCCAGACTTTATCCTAGAACAAACCAAAGAAGATCAAATAAAAAATGCTCTAATATTGTCCCAAAACCATTCCTCTAAAAAGACCATTGCCTTGCTTGGAAATCCAGAAGAATTAATGAAAAGAATCCAAGATGAGTTTCATCTCATTACTGCAGCAGGTGGATTATTTTTCAATGCCCAAAAAGAACTTCTCTTCATCAAAAGACTGAGAAAATGGGACCTTCCAAAGGGAAAAATTGAAAAAGGTGAAGACATCTCAACTTGTGCTATACGCGAGGTGATGGAAGAAACCGGAGCAAAGAATCTAGTCATTGATAATGCTTTATCCGACACATTTCACACCTATTACCAAAACGAACAATGGATTATCAAACAGACCCATTGGTTTGTCATGAGCGGAGATAAGAAGCAACAATTCGTACCTCAAACCGAAGAAGATATTGAAGAAGTGAAATGGATGGACATGAATAACTTATCCTTGGATGATTTTGACACTTACCCCGCTATTCGATACATCATCAAAATATATCAGAATTTATAAAATTACTTGAATTTTTATTGAATAGCCTTGCAAATCGAAACGGGTAAGTACTTTTCGTAATCACCCCCAAACTGAATAAGGTCTCGTACAATGGTACTGCTAACAGTAGCATTCGTTTGATGGCTCATCAGAAACACGCTATTAATGGTTGGAGACATATCCTCATTGACATACGCAATTTGTTTCTCATAGGTGAAATCATGATTGGTACGCAGACCTCTTAAAATAAACTGTGCACCGATCTGCTCAGCATATTTTGCCGTAAGCCCCTCATAGGAGGCTACCCTAACACGAGGTTCATTCTCGAATAATTCTTTTATCCATTGTTCGCGTTGCTCTAATGAGAACATATGTTTTTTGCCCGTATTTACCCCAATGGCTACCACTACCTCATCAAACATATTCAATCCTCGATTGACGATGTCTAAATGTCCTAGGGTAAATGGATCAAACGTACCAGGGAATAGTGCAATTTTACTCATGTGTATTCACAAATTTAAAGAAAGAAAATGTACTCTGTCCATAATTACGTGATTCCACCAATGCATCATGGTTAATCTGTGTCATGGTTTGATGCTCTAAGATAAAAATTCCATCCGATGTTAAAAAATCTCCTTGTGATAATACTTGAATCAATTCTTGAATTTCACGAGTAGCATTATACGGAGGGTCTGCAAAGATTACATCGAACTTTTCTGTATTGTTTTTCAAATATGATAAGACCTTGGATTGCTTAATCAATAGATTATCCACTGCTAGCTTATCAGCCACATCTTTGATATAGGCAATGGATTTTCGATTGAAATCAATGGCTGTTACCTGCTTGGCCCCTCGCGAACAAAACTCTAAAGCCACACTTCCTAAACCGCTGTAGAGATCCAAAACTTGGATGCCTTCATAATAAAATCGCTGATCTAAGATATTAAATAAAGCTTCTTTGGCTCGATCTGTAGTGGGTCTAGCATGGGGCATATTACGCTGAGGAAATCGAAACCCCTTGTGAGCCCCGCTTACAATACGCATTGTGCAAAGAAATAGCTAAGAACCTGCGTATTATCTTTCGAAGAAGTTTCGTCTGATAATACCGGTTGATGAATAGGCGACAGATAGTTTTTAAACAATGACTTGTATTCATCTACTTTATCTTGAGAGGCAATACACTCAACATGAATATCTTGAACAGGAATTTCTAGCTGTTCGATCACCAACATAACAAAATAAAATAACTCATCGGCATTTGCTATTGGGTATCTATTGGATAACATAAACTTACCATCTTTCCAAGCTATTAAGGATAAGATTCCCTTATGCTCATAAAAATAAATAGCATGACTGTGATTTTTTTTGGAGGTATAATCAAATATTAATTCAATATCCGTCGCTATTTTAGCATTCACTAATTGATCCGCTATCAAACCAAGACCCGCCGGTTTTTCGAATCCAATTTTGAAGGTATCATTTTTAGCCGTTAAAAAATCAATTCCTACTCCGTGGTTCAACTCAAAGAAAGCATCTATTTTATTCTCTGTTAATGGGCATAGGGTAAATCTACTATTGATTATTTGTAGATTGGTTGAACTGAAAATAGCAGACGTTAATTCCTTCGGAACTGATGAATCACTCGCTAGAACCAATTGATGTTTGAGTTGATTGTCTTTAGAATAAATACTGTAAGTGGAGTAGTCTGTGTCTAAAAACAGGACTAACTTATCGCTTACTGCATTGTGATAGGTTGACATACCTCATTGGGGATTAGTCCCAATTCCCACTATAATTTGCATCGAAAATAGACCCTACTTTTAAAGGATCGTTTTTCTTTCTTCTCTCTTTACTAAATGGCTCGGGATCAGAAATTTCAAATACGGGTACGGTTACTGCATTTTTCTTAATCTCTCCCGCAGCAATCTTAAACTGAAGAGAATCCTTGAATGGGACGTATTTTAGATTTGGAACGTCAACATCAGAGAATAGTGAATCTTTGACACTTACGAAATATTCTTCTACCTTATATACAGTGGTAGAATCATCTTTATCTCCTTCTTGAATTAAAACCTTGAGTTGGCCGTTTTCCATAAAATTTAATAAGTCTGAGAAATTACCCGCAAACTCCCCTTTATTGTCACGATATGCCAACTGACCATCTCGTAGAATTGACAATTTTTCGATAACTGCCTTCTCTTTAATATCTACTTGTTTTTGATATCGAATGGGTTCAGCTATGGACTCATATGTTAAGTATCCTAAAACAGCTATGACAACCAATAATCCAATTCTAATGCTATATTTCATGGTAATGACTCCTATTATATCTTGATTGGCAAACTTACACAAAACGAATAGAATTATTTTTATGCCGCCCATATAAATTCATAAAAGTTATGACATGTAAAAATAAAGCCCTACCGAAAAACGATAGGGCTTAAATTTTTACAGGAATAATACTTATCCTTCTAAGGCAGCAGCTCCTCCAACGATTTCTAAAATCTCAGTGGTAATTGCAGCTTGTCTAGCTTGGTTATATTCTAATTTAAGATCATAAATAAGTTCTCCAGCATTTTCTGTTGCTTTATCCATGGCCACCATTCGGCTACCATGTTCTGATGCATGTGAATCTAGCATCGTACGGTAAAGTTGAGTTTTTACTGCTCTAGGTATGATGGTAAATAACAAATCTTTCTTAGATGGCTCAAAGGTGAAATCAGCCAAATACTTCCCCTTTTCTTGATCTGTAGATTCAAAAGATTCTAATTCAACTGGGAGCAACTTTTCTGCTGTCACAATTTGAGTAGCTGCATTTTTAAATTTATTATACACTACACGAACCTCATCATACTTACCATTCAAAAAGTCAGCAATGATTTCTCCTCCGAGTACAAATGCATCATCTGCATTTAAATCTTGAAAAATAGTCATCGAAGAAGTATCCATGTTGTATGGATGTCGTTTGAAAAACTCATAGGCTTTCTTACCTAAAAATTTAACCTCAACATTTTTACCTTGATAGGTTTTTTCTACTAAAGCAGTCACTTCTTTTGTGATGTTGGAATTGAAACCTCCACATAGCCCCCTATCGCTAGAATTAACGACCAAGAGAACATTTTTAACATCGCGATGCTCAAAATATCCTTGAACACTTTGCTCATCTTTAGCAGAGTCAGACAGATTTTGTAAAATCCCATTCAGCTTATTAGCATAGGGTCTCATCTGTGTGATTGCTTGCTGAGCTTTACGTAATTTGGTAGCTGAAACCATTTTCATGGCTTTGGTTATTTGTTGCGTAGATTGTGTACTCGCTATACGTGTTCTGACTTCTTTTAAGTTTGCCATAAAGCGATATTAAGCTTTGTAATTTTTAGCAATTTCAGCTCCTACTTTTTCGATGGTACTGGTAGATTTATCATCTATTTTACCATCAGTAAGTGCATCTAACACCTTTTTATGATCTGACTCCATCTTCATCAGAAATTCTTCTTCAAATTTTCGAACTTGATCAACCGGAACATCTCTCAAAAGACCTTTAGTTCCTAGATATATAATCGCAACTTGTTTACCCACAGTTAGTGGAGAAAACTGAGGTTGCTTCAAAATCTCCACGTTTCTTGAACCCTTATCAAGTACACCTTTAGTTGCCGCATCTAGGTCTGAACCAAACTTAGCAAATGCTTCAAGCTCTCTGTACTGAGCTTGATCTAATTTTAATGTACCTGAAGTCTTTTTCATCGACTTCTTCTGAGCAGCTCCACCCACACGAGATACAGAAATACCTACGTTAATTGCTGGACGAACTCCAGAGTTAAATAAATCGGATTCTAAGAATATTTGTCCATCTGTAATCGAAATTACGTTTGTAGGAATATAAGCCGAAACATCCCCCGCTTGAGTCTCAATAATAGGAAGTGCTGTTAGAGAACCTCCACCTTTCACTAGGTGCTTTATTGAATCTGGAAGATCGTTCATTCCTTGTGCAATTTCGTCTGAACCATTGACCTTAGCAGCACGCTCTAATAAACGAGAGTGTAAGTAAAAAACATCTCCTGGATATGCCTCACGTCCTGGAGGTCGCTTTAAAAGAAGAGAAACCTCACGATAAGCAACAGCTTGCTTACTTAAATCATCATATACGATAAGTGCTGGTCTACCTGTATCTCTAAAGAACTCTCCAATAGCAGCTCCAGCCATTGGGGCATAAAATTGCATTGGAGCTGGATCTGCAGCAGATGCAGAAACAACTACAGTATAGGCCATTGCTCCTTTTTGCTCGAGAGCAGATACCACTTGTTTTACAGTAGATGATTTTTGACCACATGCTACATAAATACAAAATACAGGCTCTCCCTTGTCGTAAAATTCTTTTTGATTAATAATAGTATCAATTGCAACAGCAGTTTTCCCTGTTTGTCTGTCACCAATGATGAGCTCACGTTGACCTCTACCAATAGGAATCATAGCATCAACTGCTTTTAGACCTGTTTGCATTGGTTCTGATACAGGCTCTCTGTAAATAACTCCTGGAGCTTTTCTCTCCAAAGGCATTTCATAAGTATCTCCTTCGATAGGACCTTTACCATCGATAGGATTACCTAGGGTATCTACTACTCTACCCAACATTCCTTCACCAACTTTTAGAGAAGCAATTCTATTGGTTCGTTTTACAGTGTCTCCCTCTTTGATATCTGTGGAGCTACCCAAAAGTACAGCACCTACATTATCTTCTTCTAAGTTTAATACGATACCTTGAACACCATTATCAAATTCGATAAGCTCTCCCGACTTAACTTGTGTAAGTCCATAAATACGTGCTATACCGTCACCTACTTGGAGTACAGTACCTACCTCTTCTAATTGAGCATCTGAGTTTACCCCAGCTAATTGCTCTTTAATAATGTTAGAAACTTCGTCTGGTCTTATTGCAGCCATATTTGTATTTTAATTATAAATTAATTGTTTTCTAATTTCTCTAAGTTCTTTGGATACACTTTTATCCAAAAGTTTGTCTTCATATTTTACAATGACACCTCCAATAATACTTGGATCTACTTCATTTTGAAGTTGAATGTCTGATTGATTCAATAGTTGTTCCACATAGCTTTGCATCTGAGACAGGTTCTTATCTGATAAAGGGACAGCAGAAACAACCGTTGCTTGAGATATTCCCTTCATTTGGTTGTAAGATGCTACAAATTGCGATGCAATATGCGGCAACTCTTCTTCTCTTTTTTTATCGATTAAGAATGAAACAAAATCTTGTGTAGATTTATCTGTTTCGTGAATCAATTTAAGCATAATCACTTTTTTGTCCTCAGCCTTAACTATTGGATTTTTAAGCAATGCTATCAAATCATTGGATGACTTGCACATTGATTCGATTAAAAGCATATCTGTTTTGATTTGCTCGATTTTATTTTCTTGAATAGCTAAATCGAATAAAGACTTTGAATATCGTGATGCAATTCTACTTGATGCCATTCTAATTAGTTAGATTGTTGTTCTAGGTGTGATGCTATCAAAGACTCATGAGCACTTTGATCACTTAGTTCTTTTCGAATTACCTTTTCAGCTACTTCTAAAGAAATTTCAGCTACTTGCTTCTTAATATCGGCTAGGGCTTGATTTTTTTCTTTATCAATCTCCGATCGTGCAGATGTAATCAAGCGATTACCTTCTTCAGATGCTGTGATTTTAGCTTCAGATAAGATTTTCTCTTTCATCTCTTTAGCTTCTTTCAATATCTGCTCACGCTCTTTTCTAGCTTCGATGAGTAGTTTTTCGTTGTCCGCTTTCAAATCACTCATTTGAGCTTTTGCTTCTTCAGCAGACTTTAACGAACGTTCAATAAATTCTTCTCGGTCGTTAAGTGCTTTTATAATCCCCTCCCAAGCAAACTTTTTCAAAAGAAAAAGTACCACTAAAAAGGCAACGGACATCCAAAGGACAAGACCTAACTCTGGCAATAATGGATTCATAATAATATAATTCCTTAAGGGTAGCGAGCTTGCACCCGCTACCTCGGTTTATTTTTTAATTATTATTTGGTTAATACTACCAATAGACAAACGATGATACCAAAGAAAGCAGCACCCTCAACAAGGGCAGCAGCAACGATCATGTTTGCTCTGATGTCTCCTGTAGACTCTGGCTGACGAGCCATAGATTCTAATGCAGATCCACCGATTCTACCGATACCGATACCAGCTCCAATAGCTGCAACTCCTGCTCCGATTCCTGCTCCCATGTAAGCATTTGCCATGTCTAATAAAATTGTTAAAAATTCCATCTCTTAATTGTTAGTTGTTTTATATATATTTAATTTAATTATAAACTTATTTAGTGAGCATGGTGCTCCTCTACTGCTGAACCAAAATACAATGCCGATAACAGCGTAAAAACATATGCCTGTAAGAATGCTACCAAAAGTTCGATAGCAAACATAAATATTGAAAATGCTACAGATAAAATGGATACTCCATATCCACCCCCTGCACCATACAAATTATTGAAAATGAATATCAAACTCACAAATGAGAGAATGATGATGTGTCCCGCAGTAATGTTGGCAAACAAACGAAGTGTTAATACTACTGGTTTAGATATAAAACCAATAAATTCAATCACAAACATTAACGGAATAGGAAACTTCAACCACCAAGGTACTCCAGGTGTGTTGTAAATGTGTTTCCAATAATCCTTGTTGCCATTCACTGATGTTATAACAAAAGTGAATAAAGCCAAAACAAGTGCTACTGCAATGTTACCCGTCACATTAAAACCTCCAATAAATGGTATTAATCCCAACATATTGCCTATCCATATGAAGAAAAATATCGTCAATAAGTAGGGTAAAAACTTTTCATACTTTTTACCGATTGATGGTTTGGCAATCTCATCTTTTACAAATAGTATTAGCGGTTCAAAGAATGATTGCATCCCTTGAGGTGCCATTCTTTCACGTCTTTGGTATGATCTACTAATCGATATAAAAACAAATAACATAATACCCATCGTTAGCAACATCCCAAAAACAGATTTGGTAATCGACAGATCGAGTGGCCTTTCAGCTACCACATGTCCATGCTCATCATGAGACAACTCACCATCAGATCCGACGTGATATATTTTCTCATGAACCATCGCATACCCTTTGTAAGAACTATCATGAGTAAGATTTGATGACATGAAAAAATCCAACCCTTTCTCTTTAGAATATAAAATTATTGGTAGAGGGACATGGATCGGGCCAATGTGGATTTCGTGATTATCCATAACGTGATGCATGATCACTTCACCTGCATTAAAACCTTCTTCTTCTTGATGTTTTTCGGCTGAATGCTCAGCTAATGCTGAAAAAGACGTCACAATCATGGCGATAAGCACGAAAAAAATTGATTTTAAACTGAACCTAAACTGCTGAACACTAGCTTGTTGCATTATCCTTGTTGGTGTTTTTTTCGGTTCGCAATTTATGTACTAATTGATATATTTCAAATATTGTAAACAATAAATATAAAAATAAATAATAGCCAACAAACATATTAGACTTTATATCACTAACAATCAGATAGATAGCAATAAAAATGATTGAAAATAACATTCGAATTCCTGTTCCTGACATGATTCCCAGAAAAAAAGCAGAATTAGAATCATTGGCTACTGCATTGTGGGATCTTTTACCAATAATTAGTCCAAGCACCAGATAATATAACAGTGCAGACCAATACCACACCTGCTCTGGTTCATTTGTGAAGTAAAAAAAGACGATATTCAACAAACCAACGACCGCACTCAATGCAAATAATCGTGATATAAATTTGATAGACATTTACTTAAGTCGCTTTATTAAAATATACATTACTGCAAATACAGCTATAAAAATACCAATCAACAAAAAAACAGATTCTAAATTGAAATAAGCATCTAAATACTTGCCTGATAAAACTAAAATTAAGGTTAAAAAGATTAGCTGAAATCCAATCCCTGCATATTTCTGCGGTGAATTATCCCGTGGCTTGTTGGGCATCAGTTTGGATATTCTCTTTCTTCATTGAAATAGCATTTCCCATTGAACAGGTTCCATTAAATTCTCCTCCGTTCTCTAGTACAAGCTTTGAAGTATTAATATCTCCATCCACCTTACCCGTTCCTTTGATTAGCAATAAATCACTGATATTTACATCACCAATTGCCTTACCGCTAATATCGCAATCCTTCGCTTTTATAGTGCCTGTTATTAAGCCTGTAACACCTACAATGCACCTACCCTCGGTTGTCACATTTCCCTTAACTTCCCCATCAATTCTTAAGTCCCCTTTGGATCTTAACTCTCCCTCTAGTGTAGTTCCTTCACTAAGTACATTAATGTTCGCGTTTGATGTTGCCGTTGATTTATCTTTTTGTCCTAACATAATTTATAAAGTTTAAAAATTCAAATAATTGCAAGGGTTTACAGCAAAACCATTTTTCCATAACTCAAAATGAAGGTGTGGACCTGACGTTAATTCTCCAGTATTACCTACCAAAGCAACCGCATCCCCCGCACTCACAAATGTACCTGTTTTCTTTAAAAGTACGGCATTATGCTTGTAAACCGATATAAAATTATTTAAATGTTGAATAATCATTGTATGACCACCTTTTGAGGTCCATCCACTAAAAACTACTGTACCATTTTGAATAGCCTTAATCACCTCTTTACTTTTTGCGACGATATCTATCCCTAAATGATTTCTCTGAATATTGAAGCTATCAGAAATAACTCCGCTAACTGGTATAAAAAAACTATAATTTTCCGCTTTTGATGAACGTTGAATCTTAACTTTTGAAGGTTCTTTTATTGGCTCAACTCGATCTTGAATTTCTTTTGAAGAATTATTGCCCGCAATATCCATAGATAATTCATCGCCTGACAAAACCTTACCAAGAACCTCAGATTGAATTTTAATCTGCTCTAAATAACGTTCTATTGAGTCAATTTTTTGAATCATTTTATACTGTTCTTGACTGCTGTACTTTGCACTTTTTGTTGGGAAAATGTAATTCAAAGGAGTATAAGCTAATAGAAAATACACCAACGAACCCATCAAAAGAAAGCCTCCACAAAGCAAAAGAATAAAGTTAAGTGGCTCTAAAACAATTGACACTTTTTCCTCTAAATTATCATCACGCCTTAAGATCAATCGGTAACGATTTTTGAACTTACTTGCTATTTTTCTACGGAAAGAACCCAAATTAATTGAATGATTGCGACGTTTTTAAAATATTTTTGTAATCTAAAGAGTTAGACCATTGCAAAGTTAACCAGATTATCAAAATTGAGGAAAATTAAATACATACTCATTCTAGCCATTATAGGCTCATTTCATCATTCAAATGCACAAGTAAACAAAGAATCATGGATTAAGACCAGCTGGAATAACATGGTTGCTCATTATAACATTTACTTTAATGCAGAACAAAAATTAGAGTCTTGTGTATCAAGCCTTGCTAAGAAACATCAAGATGACTTTAATTCGATCATTGATGTTTTTCCCTACGGTACTGACAAAGAAGCCAAGAGCATAAAAGAGCCATTGGAAGCTGCTATGAAAAAAGCCTCCAAGGTAATCCAGAATAAACCTAATAGTAAATGGGTTGATGATGCGTACTTTTTAATTGGTCAAACACAGTTTTTTGGAATGGACTACTATTCATCCATTGAAACATTTCAGTTTGTGAATAATAGCTTTAAAGATGAAAAGACGAAAGCTCTCAGCCAGCTTTGGTTAATGAAGACATATATACAACAAAAAAAGTATGACGATGCCGAGGCAATTTTTGGTATGCTTAAAAATTCATCCATCAAATATCCAAGTTTTAAAACCCAATTAAATCTTACTGCTGGGGATTTAATGGTTAAACAAAATAAAAAGAATGAGGCTATTGAATTATTAAATAATGGACTAAATAAACTCAAAGATAAAAAGCTAAAATATCGAACACATTTCGTTTTAGGTCAGATTTATCTTGAGTTAGGTGAATTTGACAAAGCAAACACTAATTTCATTAAAGTTTTAAAGTTAAACGCTCCATATCAATATGTCTTTCAGGCTAATCTAGGAATGGCTAAATCTACTGCTAGTGGTAATGGTTTAGGTGCTCAAAAAACTAGGAAGTATCTGAAACGTATGCTTGACGATAACAAAAACACCGAATATTTTGATCAGATATATTATGAATTAGCCAAGCTTGAGTTTAAATTAGATAATGAATCTGATGGACTCTTGTACATGAAAAAATCAGCTAGAAATTCAACAAAAAATCAAACTCAAAAAACAAAAACCTACCTTTATCTAGCTGATTACTATTTCACACAACGTCAATACTCATCGGCTCAGGCCTATTATGATAGTACAATCGCTGAAATTCCAACAGACTATCCTGATGTCGAAAATATAAAAGCAAAACATGCTGTTCTATCTCGTTTGATTGAGAATATTGAGACTATTGCTATTCAAGACAGCTTATTAGCTTTAAGTAACCTTGAACGGGATGTTTTAGATAAAAAAATAAATAAATTAGTAGAGGAACTCAAAGAGAAGAAACGATTAGCCGCTGAGGAAGAAGCCATTCGCCGAGACCAAGAAATGCTAAATAATAACTCCAATAGTTCGATTCCAACTCAAAATAACACAGGAGGAGTTTGGTATTTCTATAATACTTCATCAGTTGCAAGAGGCACAAACGACTTTAATCGATTATGGGGACAAAGACCGTATGGTGATTTTTGGAGATACGTTAATAAAAGTGCCATGAGTAACGTGTTAAATGGTAATGAAGATGCTACTGCAGAGGAAGAACCTGATTCAGACATCAATACTTATAATATTTCACAAGACGATGAACAATCCAAAGCCTTGGCGAATGTCTCTTCAGATTTAAAAAAATATTATGAAAAAATACCGTTTAGTCTAACTGCTCAACTGGTCGCAAAAAAGAAGATTCAAACTGCTTTTCTTGATATAGGTAAAGTTTATTTTGAAGACCTAAAAGAAAATCAAAAAGCAAAAGACAATTTCTCGCTATTAGTTGAAAAATATCCCCAAACAGAATTCAAACCTGAAGCATTATTTTATCTGACTAAAATAGCTTTGAATATGGGGGACACGGTTCGAGCAAATCAATTATCAATTCAAATTTCTGAGGAATTCCCTGAGACTATTTTTAATCAGGTACTCAACAATAAAGAGATCCCTGAAGACAATAGTGAAATTGAAGTTCTAAAAATTTATCAAGAAATGTATTCTGCTCTTCAAAATGAAGACTTTAATAAAATTATTCAACTTAAAAAAGTTATTGACACGAATCATGCGGGCAATTCGATTCAAGACAAAATTGACTACCTATTTGCTCAAGCTATTGGTAAAACTAAAGGTAGAGAGGCATATATTATTGAATTAGAAAACATGAAGGAGACATATCAAGGTAGCTCCATTGGAGAATTATCATCATACACCTTAAGACTACTCCAAAAACCAAAAGAACAATCAACAACTACAAAATTATTTGATGAGAACTTAGATGATGTTTTCTATTACATAATTACGGGTACGACTGCAGCTGAAAAACGAATTGAAATCAAAATAAATGAATTCAATAAAAAGACAATAGGCAATATCCCCTTAAAGGTATCTAATTTAATTTTGGGGAACCGATCGTTATTTTATGTCAAACAATTCAGTATGAAATCCATGGCTTTAAAATACCATGACGAAATCAAATCAAACAAACAATTTCTTTTAGACGCTGGCTTATCCAATATCCGATACTACCCAATAACTGAGAAAAACTTTAGAAAATTAATCAGTAATAAGAAAGAAATTGAATATATGGAGCAATTTAAGACCACCTTAATTCAATAAGTTATGGCTCAAAAAAAAACAAAAACTAAAAGTTTCATTTCAAAAATCATTTCTATGCTATGGAAGGGTTTTGCTGCCTCTCTTTTAATTGCTATTCTTTTTCTCGCAAGCATAAAAATAGGTCTTTGGGGTAAACTACCCGAAACAACTGAATTAGAAAACCCAAAAACTAAACTCGCTTCTGAAGTCTATGCTAATAATGGTGATATCCTTGGTAAAATATTCTACCAAGAAAATAGAACTAATAGTAAATTTAAGGACATCCCAAACCATTTAAAGGAAGCACTTATTGCTACCGAAGATGAACGATTTAATAACCACAGCGGAATAGATGGTAGAGCTTTATTAAGAGCAATTTCTCGCTTAGGAAAAGATGGAGGGGGAAGTACCATAACTCAACAATTAGCAAAAAATCTATTTCACCGTGAATCCATTTCAAAGACCAATCGTATAATTCAAAAATTTAAAGAATGGATACTTGCCATTCAAATTGAAAAAAGATACACCAAGGATGAAATTATACTTATGTATTTCAATACCGTCCCCTATGGCAATAGCTATGGTATTAAATCTGCAGCTAAAACCTATTTTAACAAAAATACCCGAGACCTTAATGTCGAGGAAGCAGCAGTTCTTGTTGGAATGCTCAAAGCTAACACAACATACAATCCTATTCGAAACCCAAACAATTCGCTAAAGAGAAGAAATGTTGTATTGTCTCAAATGTTAAAAAATGACTATTTAAATAAGAATGAATATGATAGCTTAAAAGCTTTATCCTTAAAGACCAATCATAACTTCATTGACCATAATACTGGTATGGCCACCTATTTTCGTTCATACCTTTCTCAATGGTTAAAATCATGGACTAGAAGATACGCAGATGAAACTGGAGTTAAATACAATATCTATGACGATGGACTAAAAATCTACACTACAATTGACCCTAAGCTTCAAGCTTTTGCTGAATCAGCTGTATCCAACCATATGGCCAAGCTACAAGAGCAATTCTGGAATGAGACAAAAAGAAGAAGAAGAGACCCATGGTACTCTGAGGATTCTCAGGGTAATCAAGTTTATGATCCATCGTATCCTGAACGAATGATTAAGAGATCTCATCGCTATCGGAGTTTAAAGAAAAAATATTCAGATAATGATTCCATTGACTTTTACTTGAATCTCCCTGTTCCTACTAAGCTTTTCTCTTGGAATGGCGAAATTGATACTATCATAAGCCCAATAGACTCGCTTAAATACACTAAACAAATTCTTCATACAGGATTTATGAGCTTCGAACCTCAAACAGGACATATCAAAGCTTGGGTTGGTGGAATTAATCACAAACATTTTCAGTATGACCATGTCAATAAAAAATCTACTAGACAAGTAGGTTCAACTTTTAAGCCACTTGTTTATGCTAGAGGTTTGGATGATGATAAGCTAAAACCTTGTGAGATTGAAAGTACCGGACCAGTCATAGTTGAATACGGAAATGGAAAAGAATGGTCTCCCTCAAACTCAAGTAAAGTCCCAGAAACTGTCACATTTTATGAAGGTCTCCAAAAGTCTATAAATACGGTCACAGCACGTGTAATGAAAAGATTAGGTCCCAATAGTGCTGAGATTGTAAAGCAAACAGCAAGTAAAATGGGAATCGACGATAGTAAGTTTGAGCCTTATCCTTCCATTTGTCTTGGAACCATGGATATCTCTGTCTTTGAGATGGTTAGTGCTTATGGCACATTTGTAAATCAGGGCACATGGGTAGAACCTATTTTTGTCACTAAAATTGAAGACAAAAACGGTAATATTCTTGCCGAATTCACGCCTAAAAAAGATGAAGCTTTAAGAAGGCAAACAGCCTATGCATTGTGTAAAATGCTTGAAAAAGTAACTATGCCAGGAGGAACTGCATCTCGTTTGAGAAGAAACTATACTCTTCCTGTAAATGTTGCTATTGGAGGAAAAACAGGAACAACACAAAATAACTCTGATGGCTGGTTTATGGGGATTACTCCAAACCTCGTCAGTGGTTGTTGGGTAGGAGCAGAAGAACGTAATGTTCACTTCAGTAATACAAGATATGGCCAAGGAGCAAATATGGCCCTCCCCATTTTTGGAGAATTCATGGAGCAAGTATTTTCAGATGAGTCAATCAAATTAGGACTAGGAGATTTTTCAGCTCCTGACGGATCAATATCTATAGAGCTTGATTGCCAAGATTATGATAGTTTAGAAAATTCTGTAAGCAATCCAGACTTTAATGAGATCCAAGATGAGCTATTTTAAACTCATTTAAAAGTCAACTATTTAGCAACTTTCAAAATCTTTTCAGAAACACTCCGATCACCAACGGTCACTTTCACAATGTACATATTATCCATTAGTTCTGAGATATCGACCAAAGCCAAATGCTCAAGATCTGTCGGTGTAATGGTTGATAAAATTTTTCTACCCAACATGTCGAACACTTCAATCAAAGCATTTCCATCATTTAGTTCAGGAATCAGTACATTAACTTCACCAGATGTTGGATTAGGAAATATTTCAAAATCTTCAGCCATTTCGACTGGTGCCTCTTGTACATCCATCTGACCAACAATAAAATTCATTCTGAACTCATTACCAAAATCAGTAGCAAGTGCATAAACACCTCCAGATTGCTTAAAAACTCTAAATGATCCATTCGTTCGGGCAGTTTGTCCAGTCTGACGATAAACCCACCAATCCAAGCCATCTCGACCTTCATCTGAAAGGAGAAGTTCATAACAACCACTTGGAAGAGTCACATCCTCAATAAAATTTATATTGGCTTCAAAATCAGATTTCTCCCATACCACCTCACCGTTTTCGTTGGTTATCGATAGTTTATTTTCTTGAGGGAAACCATTAGCTCTAAACATGATTCTAAAAGGCTCCCACCTTGGAGCTAAATCAAATGTACTGACATACTTATTATTCGCTTTATTTTCATCAGCATATCTCTGGTTTGGTGCAACTAACTCTGCAATAAATTGATTTGTCCCCATGGATACACCATCCCAATAAGGTGATGGAAGGTACACTGTATCCATTTCTTCAAAACCTAGACTCCCAGTCCATCTTTCAGTTCTCATATTTCCTCCCAATGCACCATATCTAATTTTCGTAGAAGTCAATGGAGTATGAGCATTGTTTTTGATAACAATAATGACTTGTCCACATGATGGATTATAATTGATATGTTCACTATGGGTTGAAGGTGCTATAATAGTATTTATCTCTGCATCAAAAGTATAATTGTCTGATCCATAGAAAAATACTGTACTAGATATATTATGACTGCTATTCCCACCATCTACTTCATTGACATATGACTCAATATCCATATCTAATTCTATCGAATCACTATTCAAAAATGGAGTTAACTCCCAACGTTGTTCATGAACTTTATCCCCTGGGCACCAATTAGCTCTTGAATATAAATAAGTCCCTCCCTGAGGTCTCACGGGAACTATTCCACAATCCTCTCTCCACATTCGATGTGAAAATTTTTGCTCACCATTCACTTTAAAATAATAGTCTTTATCACAAAATTCTCCGCAGTTAGTCCCGGAGTTATTGCCATGACCTGTAACTAAAACTTTTGCTTGAGAAGATTTTGTGCCATATGGGATTTCTAGCTTCCGAGAAGGAATTATATCACGCTCAAACTGCTCTGAATCTTTATATCTCCCTCCTTTTGTGTATAAATTTTTGATTCCAATAACTGGACGTTGAGGCAATCCCTCAATAAATTCAAAACGAATATCAGCACTAAAACCTGCTGACCATCCATTATACTTTGCCCTTATGATTACACTATCTTCTAAAAGATTCGCATAATCAGTAACATCATACCTAAATGTATGAGTCCAAGCACTATCAAAACCTTGGTTTCCATAAGATGGGTTTCTAAAGTTCATGTAAGAACCATAAGGTGTAATAAACCTTCCCAACTCGTAAGGCTCCAAAACATCAAAAACTCGCCATGTAGTATCTACAACTAAAGGAGATAATGACACTGTATCTAATTTACTAACAGAACTATCTATACTTCCTGTGTTATTCATAATCTGAGCCAAAACATCATAATCCCAATCACTACAACCTCCATCAGCACAACCTAACGTAAAATACATATATATCTTTCTGTATTGAATACCCTCTGTCGGGAAAAACACTTTACTATCATAGTTTGTATGCCGAGTCATTTGTGTATTGTCATGTGCTATGACCTGAAGCGTGTCCTCAGCAAAACATGATAAAGAAGAGATAAAAAGAGATGAAAGAATAAATAAGAAATTGTATTTCATATGGCTTAAAATTGAACCACAAATATACAAAGGTTTGATGTATGAAAATCTCTTAATTAAAAGGATAGATCAAAAAAGAATAGCACTTTTTTTCACAAAGTAACTTTAGCTAATTTTTTATTTTTTAAATCATGACCAATCTAAGATTATTCTAAATGGAATCAAGTAGCTGGATTCTTTTTAGCTTCTTTAGCAAAAAGGATAATCCCTATAATACCAATTAAAACAAAGCTAAATGATATCATTTCAGCTTGTGTGAAATCTAAACTCAAGAAATGATAATCGGGATTAACTCGAATTTTTTCTATTAAAAACCGCTCGATTCCTGCAAAGATTAGATATACACAGAAAAGAACTCCAGGCACAAATTTTTTGCGAATAGTCCACAGAATAAAAAATAATGCAAGTGCCATTATCACTTCATAAAGCGGAGTAGGCCACACTGGATTTTCTAATACTAGACCATGAACATTCCCTTCATAGCTGTATGCCCATGCCCAGTCAGGAAGCCAATTCAACCAAGATGGTTTTGCCGCTAAATTTTCAACACCCCAGTCACCATCTCCACTCATATGGCAACCCATTCTACCAACACCGTAGGCAAGCATCATCGCTGGACCACCCATGTCTAACATTCTTCGCCAAGGTACACCATTTTTACCCGCATACCACAGCACCCCAATAGCTCCTCCAATTAAACCACCAAAAAAAGTCAACCCACTAAATGGATCTCTAAAAAGCACCATTGGATCAGCAAATAATTCGTTGAAATGCTCTAAATGATGAAACAACTTGGCCCCTGAAAATCCTGAAAGTGCAGCAATAAAAGTCAAGTTACCAATCATCATGTAAGGATGAAAAGTAAGCGTTTGGTTAGGGTCTACTTTATCTTCATTTACATACTGATAATACCTATATCCCACAAAAGCCGAAAGTAAAATTAATCCCCACATCCAAGAACCTTCTCCTGATATCAAAAATGCCTGGGGGTTATCAGAAAGTAAATTAAAATTTATTGCAAGAAATATTAGTTTAAAACCTATTATAAAACCTAAAAATCCATTGGTTATTAATTCACGAATGATGTTAGTTTGAGGTACTTTTTTTTGAATAGGTTTTAAAATACCTTCTTTTTCTAATCGCTTGAATTCTAGTGTAATTACCCAATTAGCTGCTAAGAAAGCTAGAGCTACAAAAAAACCAAACATCATCACAATCTTAAATGCAGGTATAGAAATACCGAAAACATCGAGTACTGCATGGTATAAAGTGGGATACATAACTAATTTTAACGCGAATTTAACATCCTAAACTTCATATTTAATATTATTCTACTAAATACAACCTACCCTCAGTATCACTATCTATCAACTTCAAACGATTTGTAATATTTGATATTTTAGGATTTAAGAGAGAAAAAGTGGTGGGCAGATATACATAGTCTATGTGATGTTCAATCATATTAGACTTCCAATTGAAGTTTGATACCGAGCTATCTGACTGAACTTTGACTAGATTTTCATAAAATGCAGCATTAGAATATTCCCAAACTTCATCGTTTACTCTAGACAAATACCCGCTTGGCATCTTAAAACCATATTTTATTTGCAATAGAACTTGATCAACATCAAATTCACCAAACATCTTAAAACCATCTCGAATACCGTAAGGTAATATGAGTACATTTCGATTCTTGGTTTGATATAGAATATCTGAGCCTTGATCTAACTTAAGTTCATTCATTGGTTTTTGTGCATGATCAACATAAAAGCTCAACAAGAAAAATAATAATAGAACTCTATACTTTAATCTCAAATCACCTTCTGTAAATAGATAAAATATCCTAAATACAAACAAACCTGACATCAAAATCATCATCAAAATAAAACGATCAGGAGCTCGAACATTATTCAAAAAAGGAATAAAGTGAATAATACCCGTAATATTGAAAAATAAATCCTTTCCATCTACTCTAATAATTGGGAAGGATATTAAAAAAAACAATATCCCTGCAAATAGTAAAAAACGACCTATATAATCATTTTTATACCTCTTTATAAATAAAAATACAGTAAAAATTAATGCAACAATTAGACTGAATCCTATAAATACTTTATTATCGTTTAGATTATTTATTATTCCAGTTAAAGACCATTCATTGTAAAACAAACTATCATTTGAGGGTGTAAATAATAACCGTATATCTGATGCACCCCATAATGCTCCCTTTTCTTCAACACCCGAAATACGAAGTAACCTTAAAACAAAGTGACCTACCAAAACAATTCCTAAAACGATTAAAGTCTTTTTATTATTCCACTTTTTAAACCAATCATCCAATAGAAAAAACCAACATAGATAAATTACTAAAAATGATAAACCATAAAAGACCATGTAATAATCCATCAAAAAAGCTATTGAAATAAGTAAGATTAAAGCAACTAATTTTAATACATTTTTTTTTAGAATAAGATTATGAAAAGTAAACGTGTTCATAACCAATATCATAATGTATGGAACAACTCCAATCAGCACCAAATTATAATGCACCCCACATTTTGCCAGGATATATGTATTAAATACTGAAATATATGCTACGACAAAAGCTAATATCGGCTTGACAACCATCTTTTTTGAAAGAATATAAAAACCCAAAAAAGCAACGATTAATTGTAATGCAATACCCAAATTAATTGCTAACTCTAAATCTCTAACTACATAATTAACCACCCCAAACCAAAGTGTATGAGCGTGCATCCATAAATTAGAACCCAATGGATAGAAAAAAGAATCTGTATAAAAAGGAGACATTCCTTTATCTAATTGACTAGTAAAATGCCATGTGTTCCATGCATAAATTTTCGCATCATCAGCATCTGAAAAACAAAAAATATGACTCGAAAATCTAGATATAATACTATAAAAATGGACCAGATAACTAAAGATACCAATTAAAATTACCAAGCAATATTCCAACAAATAGTTTTTATGCTTTGATATAAAACTCATTTATTAAATACGATGCAAAATAGCTTTATATTGAGCAGATGCTAAACCACTAACAGCTATTTCTTCAAAAATCAATTGCTCGATTATATTTACCTTATTAGAGTCATATGGAGCCTCAAAACGAATATAATTTTCAGAGAACCCCTGCATTAAATCTCCGCCATGATTTTCCTCTTCCCACAGGACACTCATGGTTTTACTAATTTGCGATTCATAGAAATATCTTTTCTTCTTTGCACTTAGTATTCTCAATCGTTCTGCACGGTCAGATTTCTCAGATTTACTAACTTTATTGGGTAATTTTTTAGCCGTTGTATTATTTCTTTCAGAATATGGGAATACATGCAAATAGCTTACATCCAATGAATTAATAAAATCATACGTACTTAAAAAATGTTCTTCCGACTCTCCTGGAAATCCAACAATGACATCAACTCCAATACAGCAATTGGGCATTTTTGACTTAATTCTAGCAATTCGATCTCGATATAAACCGCTCAAGTATTTCCTCCTCATTTTTGTCAAAATCTCATCATTACCACTCTGCAGGGGAATGTGAAAGTGAGGAACAATTTTATCACTCTGAGCTACAAAATCTATAATTTCATTACTTAACAAATTCGGCTCAATACTGCTGATACGAAAACGCTCAATCCCCTCCACTTTATCCAATTCTACCAACAAATCATAGAATGTTTCTTCATAATCTTGATGGGCACCAAAATCTCCAATATTAACTCCAGTTAAAACAACCTCTTTGATGTTTTTTGACGCAACCTCTCTAGCTTTTTCAACTGTTTCTTGAATAGATGCATTTCTACTCTTCCCCCTTGCTAAGGGTATGGTACAAAACGAACAGAAATAATCACATCCATCTTGAACTTTTAAAAAACTCCTCGTTCTATCACCCATGCTGTATGCAGGAACGAAATCCCGAGTTTCTTTGATATTTTTATTATGAACTATGGCCTTTGTCTCCTTCTCCAAAGAATGAAGATGTTCAATCATATTGAACTTTTCCGCAGCACCTAGCACCATATCTACACCTGGAATATTTGAAATCTCTTTGGGTTTTAATTGAGCATAGCAACCGATTACCACTACATACGCATTAGGATTTTGCTTAAGAACTCCTTTTACAGTATTACGACACTTCTTATCTGCATTGTCTGTAACAGAACACGTATTGATGATATATATATCTGCTTTTTCTGTAAAATCTACTCTTGTAAATCCATTCTTCTCTAATTGACGCACAATGGTACTACTCTCCGAAAAATTCAGTTTACAACCCAACGTATGAATAGCCACCAAAGACATGACTTGCAAAGTTAATTAACCTCATTGATTTCAGTTTGATATTTTTTTAATTACTTGATCTTCTGTTATTTGAACTCTTTTGCTAATAATTCGTTTAACAAATAAATCGTCATGAAAGTAAGAACAATCGATCGAATTATACCATCACAAAAGGTAAATATGGGGGGTCATATCATAGATCAACCGCTACCAACACAGCAAATAGATAATCTAGATCCATTTTTATTAATTCATCATTGGCACAACCATCTTCCTGGCAATCAAAAACCTCAAGAGGTCGGAGTTGGACCACATCCTCATTGTGGATTTAGTCCTGTTACTTTCATTTTTAAAGGTGCTGTTGAACATCGAGACAGTCTAGGTAATCGAGCTGTTGTTGAAAATGGTGGAACACAATGGATGTTTTCAGGAAATGGGATTACCCATAGTGAGCGTTTCCCAAAGAAACTAGTAGAAGATGGTGGCGAATTAGAATTTATCCAATTTTGGGTCAATGCCCCTGCAAAATTCAAAAACGAGCCACCCAACTACCAACCCATTAGTCAAGCTGACACACCGGTAGTTGAAGAAGACAAAAGTAAATTATGGGTAGTAAGCGGCGAATACAAAGGAACTAAAGGAGTAGCTCCGACATACTCTCCTCAACTTCTACTTCGGGGAGAAATACAACAAGGAGGCCATTTAAATATCCCCATACCTGAGTCATTTAATGCCCTCATATATGTGTTGAATGGTAACTTAGAAATTGATGAAAAAATTCTAAAAACTAAAGACATGGGAATTCTTAGGCATGATGGAAATAACATCAACCTTAAAGCAAATGAAGATACTCGCTTTATCGTTTTAAGTGGCGAACCAATTAACGAACCTATAGCAACCTATGGACCATTTGTGATGAACGATCAAACAGAGTTGATGCAAGCACTCAAAAAAGCTCAAATGGGAAAAATGGGTGTACTCATTGAAGAGTTTGATTAGAATGATTATCCTTTCTGAAGTGTAAATCCAAAGGTAGATCCAATTCCTGGGGTACTTCTCACATTGATTATCTGATGATGAGCCTCAATAATGTGCTTAACAATTGCAAGTCCTAGTCCATTGCCCCCTTGATCTCTACTTCTCCCTTTATCTGTCCTATAAAAACGTTCAAATAAACGTGGTAAATGCTCTTCTCCTATACCCTGGCCATCATCTGAAACCTCTATGAGGATATTGTCATCCATATCAAAAAACCCAACCTGAACACTTCCCTCCACTTTACCATATTTAATGGCATTCACAATTAAATTAATTAATACTTGACGAATTTTAGCTTGATCTCCATTTACAAGCACCTGTTTTGGACTTTGTTGTTGAAATTTTAAGGATGTATTTTGTTTGACTGCCTTGTTCTCTACAAGTTCAAAAACCTCCTCTGTTAATTTAACAATATTAAATACCTCGTAATCTAAAGGTGCATTTTTACCTTGAAGAACATGAATATCTGTCAACTCATCAACCAATTCAATAAGACGTTTTGTACTATTACTAGCTTTCGTCAAAAACAACTGATTTACCTTTTCATCTTCCAATGCCCCGTCTAATAATGTATGAATATAACCCTGTATACTCTGTATTGGGGTTTTCAATTCGTGAGATACATTTCCTAAAAAATCAGTTCTATAAGACTCTAATTCTTTGAGAGCATTTACCTCTTTTCTATTTTTCTCTACCCATTTGAGTACATCTTTACTAACTGCATCCAATGGATCGGACACATTTTTGTATTTATCTAATAAATCTTGATCTTGGTTAGTCTTAAATTGGTAGATATTTCTATAAATCGTCCTTATTCTATCGAAAATAAACCGATTCAGAATGAAGTTAAATATAAAATAGCATATAACTAAAACTAGAATAAAATTAATGAATGTTGGAATGACTTCTTGTGAAAAAATAGCCACACCTAATGAAGATATAACAGCGGCTGTGATACTAACGAAAAAAGCAATAGATCGTGGACTTGTCGTATTTTTCACAATACAAACTTATAACCTACACCCTTGATTGTCTGAATTTTTTCGTCTCCAACTTTCTCTCGAATCTTTCGAATATGAACATCAATTGTTCGGTCTACAACACTTACTTCAGAGCCCCATACTTTCGAAAGAATACTTTCTCTTCTAAAAACTTTGTCTGGGTTTGACGCTAGAAGATACAATAATTCAAATTCTTTTTTAGGTAGATTAAAATGTTTATCCTTGACTGATACCCTAAAGGTTTCTCGATCAATAGTAAGATTACCATGCTGAATCTGACTATTGATATGTCGATCTTTTTTTCTAGATAATATAGCCTTAATTCTACTAATAAGTACGCGTGGCTTTACAGGTTTAGCAATATAATCATCTGCACCAGCCTCAAAACCAGCAATCTCTGAATACTCCTCTGCACGTGCAGTCAGAAAAATAATAAAAGTATCATGAAGTTTAGGTTTTGATTTTATCACACGACACGTTTCAATACCATCCATCTCAGGCATCATTATATCAAGGAGAATGAGGTCTGGTTCTTCATCTTCAGCAAAGTCAACTGCCTCCATACCATTATTTGCAGTATAGCACTCATAACCTTCCTTTTCAAGATTATATTTTAGTAAGTCTATAATGTCTTGATCATCCTCTACTATTAGTATTTTTTTCACCATGAATTGATGCAATGATTGATAAATTTTGCAAATTAAATCTTATGCCAAAGTTAATAGAATATTAATTCCATTATTTAATTCCTTCTATTTTTAATAATCCTTGTATAGTTCGTTAAATCATTCAAATTAGTAACTGAACGTTCTAAATAACTTGAACTTGTTACCTCTGTCATCGTACATGTCTTTTGAACCTGACTAATATCAAAAGCTAATTCGGTCTGATTTGGATTAGAAAGAATCGAGTCAAATTTAACAACGTAGACACTGTCATTTTTCCAGTCTATCTTGAATCGAACTAAAAGCCCTTCTTGAAGCAAAAACTCTTCTTGAAATTCTGGAGTTCTATGAATCAAAAACTTATAAGAATCCTGAGAATAATGAAAATTCCCTATCCGCCATTCTTTTAAGTAACCAAAATCCTGATTGTTCTCATTTGAATTATCTGCTTGATTGCAAGCAAAGCAAAATAGAAAAAGAAACCAATAAAATTTCACAACTAATTCAATAGTGGAATAAGGAGAGACTCCAATTGGTGGCTTCTAAAACCAGATTTAATAATTCTACCTTCTTGATCAATTAGAAAAGTAGCTGGAATAGAACGAACCTGATACAATTTAGCTGCTGATGACTTCCATCCTCTAAGGTCACTGACATGTTTCCATGTAAGTCCATCTTTTTGGATAGCCGCCTTCCAATTTGCTTCTTTATTGTCAAGAGAAACACCATAAATTTCAAACCCTTTGTCTTTGTACTTTTCATAGATAGCCTTTACATGTGGGTTTTCTTTTCGACATGGACCACACCAACTTGCCCAAAAATCAATAAGCACTACCTTACCTCTCAAAGAAGATAAAGCCAACGAATCACCTTCTGGTGTTTTTAGATTTATTTCCGGAGCAATCACACCATCTATGGTTGGTCCCAATTTTGCTATGGCTTCTTTTAGATTACTTGTATAACTTGAATTGGGAAAATCTTGAGCCATTTTCTCATGAGCAATTATCAATAACCCTGGCACAGGTTTATTGAACAAATATTTTGCAGCAAAATAAGTAGCTGGGGATGTTGGTTCAGTTTTTATAAAATTTTCAATATCAGCCGCTCTTTTTAAAATCAGATTATTATATCTTTTGGTTGTTTCATTTCTGATATCTTCTGACGCTGACTGAGGGTCAATCGATTCAATTTCTTCATTGAATACCTTCATATTACGCTCAAAATCGGTGTATATTTTAAATATCTTCAACATTGAATTGTTGTAATTTCCTCCACTAATTGAAGCATCTATAAACTCATCTTTTGATATTTCAAGTGCCAATTTTGCACCCTTATCTACAATTAATGGAATACCTGGAGGGCTTATATTTTCAAACGTTATATAACACAACGTACTTTCATCAAATCCTTCACCTCTAAATTCAAAAGATCCATTTTTATCGGCATAGGCACTATCCAGTACTTGCAATTGAGTATCCGAAATTTTACTTAAAATAGTCAATGTCTTTTGTGGAAGATTTGACTTGACCTTAATTACAAATTCATCTTTATTAATAGATGACGGACAACCCATCAACCCTGAATTGACAACAATAACACTAAGTGCAAGTAACCATCTTTGTATATCTTTAAATAATTTCATTTTTATATTTAACGTATGAATGATTCATTAATTATCAAGCAATTTAAACAATAGACTTTTTGTCTTCTTGGGGTCAGCTTTTCCTCCACTTTTCTTCATAATCTGTCCCATAAACATCCCAATAAGGCCTGTTTTACCCAATTTATATTCTTTCACTTTATGAGCGTTTTCGCTTAACACATCTTGAATGAGTTGATAGAGTGTATCTTCATCACCAGTCTGTCTTAAATTCAAATCCTCGATCACCTGACTTACTTCCTGAATGGGGTTAGACAAAAGTGCTGGAAATAATTTCTGCTCAGCTACACTAAAGTTGATTATTTCATCATCTATAGATTTAATTATTTCGGCAATACATTTTGGGCTTAACGGGAATTTATCAATGGTAGATGCATGACTATTCACCCAACTTTTAACAGGTCCCATGACCCAATTGGCAACTGCTTTGTAATTCTTTGAATGGTTGCAGGTAGCAATAAAATAATCAGCCACATCTTTACTTTCTGTAAGTATTCCTGCATCATAAGTCCCCAACTGATAATCAGATGTAAATCTAGCCATCAACTCCTTGGGCAATGCAGGCACTCTCTCTTTTATTTTTTCAATCCAATCTTCATTGACGATTAAGGGAGGTAAGTCTGGTTCGGGAAAAAACCGATAATCATTGACAAGTTCTTTACTTCTCATTGAGAAGGTAGTGCCTTTCATGGCGTTAAAACTGCGGGTTTCTGAAAAGATTTCTTCGCCAGACAATGCCATTTTACTTTGACGTTGAAATTCAAATTCAATAGCTTTTTTGACATTACTCATCGAATTCATGTTTTTGACTTCAACCTTTGTCCCAAAATCTTTGGAACCAATAGGTCTAATAGAAACATTAGCATCACACCTCAAACTCCCTTCTTCCATGTTTCCGTCACATACTCCAAGATAACGAACTAACTTTCGAACTTCCATCAAAAATGCGTAAGCTTCTTCACCGCTTCTGAAATCAGGTTCCGTTACAATTTCCACCAAAGCTGTTCCCGCTCGATTATAGTCCATGAGCGTATTTGATATATCTAAGTCATGAATTCCTTTGCCTGTATCTTCCTCCATGTGAATACGCGTTAGGTTGATTCGCTTGGACGTTCCATCAGATATGGAAATATCTACTCCACCTCCGTTACATATTGGTGTATCCAACTGCGTAATCTGATATCCCTTTGGTAAATCCGCATAAAAATAATTCTTACGTGAATACGAATTATATTTTCTAATGTCGCAATCACATGCTAATCCAAGCATGATAGCCATATTCACCGCTTCTTTATTGTGCACAGGCAAAGTGCCTGGATGACCCAAACTAACTGGACTCACCAACGAATTGGGCGAAGCACCAAAAGCTACTTCATCTGAGCAAAAAGCCTTGGAGTTTGTCTTCAATTGAGCATGAATTTCAAGACCAACTACAACCTCATGTGTATCATTCTTTAACATCAAATTTTACCCTTCATTTATAAAATTAATTGCAATCTCTTTCACAACCTCCAAGCCAGAAACATCTGATCCCCCAGCTTGAGCAAAGAAAGGTTGTCCTCCACCTCCTCCTTTTATTTCTTTGGACCATTCCCTCACAAGATTACCTGCATGGTAGTTTTTTTCTTGAACTAATTGATCACTAATCATGACGCTAATATTTGGTTTCCCCGCTACATCAGCTAACAAAACACAAAACAAGCCACCTAATTCTTCCTTGAGTTGAAAACAAAGATCTTTAACTTGAGCAGCTTTATCAACTTGAACCATTTCTACCACAACTTGCATTTCATTAATATCCTTAACCGATGATTTCAAATGATCTTTTAAAGTGGCTAACTTCTGGTTCTCAAAAACCTGTAATTTTTCTTGAACTGAGGCATTCTCGTTCTTAATATCTTGAATAGTTTTTACAATATTTTGTTGGTTTCCTAACTCAGATCGAATTTCTTCAAGTAAATCCAGTTGAGTTTTGACATAATCGTCTGCCTGACTTCCGGTAATTGCCTCAATCCTTCTTACCCCAGCAGCTACAGCCCCCTCGTGAACTATCCTGAAACTCCCAATTTGGGAGGTATTTTTTACATGTGTGCCACCACACAATTCAATAGAATAATCTTTATCGAAGGTCACCATTCTAACGGTGTCACCATACTTTTCTCCAAACAAAGCCATTGCTCCCTGTTCGATGGCCATATCAAATGGAATATTACGATCCTCCTTTAGGGTAATCGAAGAACGAATTTTTTGGTTTACTAATTTTTCAATCTCCTCCAACTCATTTTTTTCAACTTTCTGAAAATGTGAAAAATCAAAACGTAAATGTTTTTTATTGACCAAAGATCCTTTTTGAGTGACATGATCACCCAGTATTTTTCTCAACGCTGCTTGAAGCAAATGAGTAGCACTGTGATTTAACGTTACGGCGTCTCTGTAATCAGAATTTACCTTAGCAATAAATCGTTGACTAACATCTTGAGGCAATTCCTTAACCACGTGAATAATTAATTGATTTTCTTTTTGAGTATCTAAAATATCAATCTTCTGATCATCCGATTGACCAACAATAAGCCCCTTATCTCCAACTTGCCCCCCACTTTCAGCATAAAAAGGAGTGTAGTTAAAAATCAGGTGATATTGTTTTTTGTCTTTTACGATAACCTCCCTGTATCTTGTGACTGAAACTTCAGATTCTGTATAATCATAACCAATAAATTCTTCTCGATCATCCGCTATCAGTTCAACCCAATCTCCAGCTGTTTTTTTAGCATCCGTTCTGCTTCTATTTTTTTGTTTCGCTAATTCTTGTTCAAAGCCTTTAATATCAACTTCAATGTTTTTCTCTTTAGCTAAAAGTTGAGTCAAATCAATAGGAAAACCAAACGTATCATACAATTCAAATACATGAGCACCTGATATTAATTTACTCTGAGATTTTGCATGATTTTCAAATAATTTCAAACCATTATTTAACGTATTCAAAAATGATTTCTCCTCTTGCTCAATAACTTTAGTAATAAAATCCTTTTGGGTAGATAAATTAGCGAATACATGCTCAAATTTATATATGAAGCCATTTACAAGTTTGTAAATAAAAGGAGAATCAATATCTAAAAAACTATAACCATAGCGAACAGCCCGTCTTAATATTCTACGAATCACATATCCAGCACCATTATTGTCTGGTAATTGCCCATCGGAAATAACAAAACAAACAGCTCTTAAGTGATCTGCTATAACGCGAAATGCAATATCGACGTCATCCGCCTTACCATATTGGTAACCACTAATATCCTCTAAAGTACGGATGGTATCCATAAACAAGTCCGAGTCATAATTTGACTGCTGCGAGTGAACCGCTCGAACTAATCGTTCAAGTCCCATACCTGTATCAACATGCTTTGCTGGCAATGCCACTAAACTACCATCGGCTTTTCTGTTGTACTCCATAAAAACAAGATTCCACACCTCAATTACTTGCTCATGATCTGCATTTACCAAACTGGCTCCGTCCACTTTGGAACGTGCCTCGTCTGATCTAAGATCAATGTGTATTTCAGAGCAAGGACCACACGGACCAGTCTCTCCCATTTCCCAAAAATTATCCTTTTTATTTCCCAAGATAATCCTGTCTTCCGAAACATGATTCAGCCAAATGTTCTTAGCATTGATATCCAAATCCAATTGATCAGCCTTACTACCCTCAAATACAGATACATACAAACGATCTTTGTCAAGGTTGTACACCTCAGTCAATAACTCCCATGCCCAATTAATTGCATCCTCCTTAAAATAATCTCCAAAACTCCAGTTACCTAGCATTTCAAACATGGTATGGTGATAGGTATCTACTCCTACCTCTTCCAAATCATTATGTTTACCACTAACACGCAAACATTTCTGCGTATCAACAACTCTTGAATGAATAGGAGATTGATTTCCAAGAAAAACATCCTTAAACTGATTCATCCCAGCATTAGTAAACATCAATGTTGGATCATCTTTGATCACAATGGGTGCAGATTCAACGATTTTATGCCCTTTTTCTTCAAAAAACGCTAGAAATGTCTTCCTTATGTCTTGTGCAGTCATTCTTTTGGATATAGCTGTTAATAATTAATGCGAGAACTTTCTTACCTTCGCATCGAATTAAGTTAGGCAAAAATACAATGCGTAAAACGAAATTTAGATTTAATCCTGAAACTCTTGAATATGAAAAAGTTTCAAACACGCTTTTCATCCAAATTGCCCGTGTATTTGGATTTATTTCTCTTGCCATTATTATCGGTATTGTTAGTTTTCTAATTGTCAACAAAGGAGAAAGCACAGAAGCACTCAAAAATCAATTAGCTGACTACGAAATACAAGTTAAACTTTTAGAAAAAAAATCATTGGATATGCAGTCTAAATTAGATGACTTATCGTCCATGGATGACAATGTATACCGTGAGATATTTGGTGCAGATCCCATCAGCAATGACATACGTAAAGCTGGAACAGGAGGATCAAATAAATACATATCGTTAGATCAACTGAGAGATGGTGAAAAAATCAAAAAACTTCACCAACGATTGGATAATATGGATAATCAATCCAAGATTCAACAGAACTCATATGAGAAACTCATTAAAATGGCGAAAAATAAAAGCCAAATGCTTGCAGCTATTCCTGCTATTCAGCCTGTATCTAATAAAAATTTAAGAAGGATTGCTTCTGGGTTCGGTTATCGAATTGATCCCATATACAGAACTCGAAAAATGCACAAAGGTCTTGATTTTTCTGCCCCTACTGGCACTAAAATTTATGCCACTGGAGATGGTGTTATTAAAAAAGTAAAACGAGCTAGATGGGGATATGGCACACACGTAGTTATCGACCACGGATATGGATATACAACCCTCTATGGACACATGAGCAGAGCCATTGTAAGACAAGGACAACGTGTGAAAAGAGGACAACAAATTGGTTTAGTTGGGAGTACAGGTAAATCCACTGGCCCTCACCTGCATTACGAAGTAGCAAAAAATGGTGTACAAGTAAATCCTATTGGATACTTCTACAATGATTTAACCACTGAACAATACGAAGAAATTATTAAACTTTCTTCTAACCCTAATCAGTCTTTCGACTAATGGGGCTCTTACCAGAAAAGCTTTACCACAACCTTACCGAAGTTTGTAATCACTTCGACATTTCTCCCTCTACATTACGTTATTGGGAATCTGAATTTCCCTCTTTTAATCCGAGGAGAAATGACAAAGGAACTCGCTTCTACAGTCAAAAAGATATCGAGGAAATTTCAAAAATTCACCTACTCGTAAAACAAAACAAATATACCATTCAAGGGGCTATTGAAAAGCTGAAAATTGACAAACAGAAAGTTGACCAAAACGTCAAGATTGTTCAAAAGCTAAAAAAAATCAAAGACTTCTTAACTCAACTAAAGCAAGAGCTATAAATTTGTAGAGTGAACAAACTCTATTTTTTTAGTCTTCTTTCTTTAACCTACATCCAAGTATTCGCAACCAATCCACCTAATGAGGCTTTGGCAACAAGTTTGGGTGGCTCTTCGGTTACATACATTTCTCCTTTTTCTGTAGAATATAATCCAGCTAATCTTAGCTCCACACCCTCTGGAATATCCTTAAACGCACAAAACAGATATGGAATTAGTCAATATTCAAAAGTGCTATTCATTGGAAATTACACCATGGAAAAATCTGCCATGGGTCTTTCTTATCAAATTGAAAATGGAATCATATCGAATCAAAAAATAGCTATTGGTTCTGGTTTAAATGAAATAACTGGAAATAAAAAGCATACTTTTACCCTCCAATTAAAACACGTATTTTAATTATATAATGACCAAACTAAGCGTAAACATTAACAAAATAGCAACCATAAGAAATGCACGCGGGGGCAACACTCCAAGTGTTCCTGATGCAGCCAAAGCCATTGAAAACTTCGGAGCAGATGGCATCACCATCCACCCAAGACCCGATGAACGACACATTACACGTGAAGATGTACAACAACTCAAAAGAACAGTCCGAACAGAATTCAATATCGAAGGATATCCTAGTGAACTATTCATCAATATGGTCTTAAATATTTTGCCTGAACAAGTTACCTTAGTTCCTGATGGACCCAATGTAATCACTAGCAATGCGGGTTGGGATTGCATCAAGCATCGAGACGTTCTGATGCCTATCATCCAAAAATTTAAAAATGCTGGTGTTCGAGTATCTTTATTTGTTGATCCTGATCCCCTTCAAGTAGAGGCTGCTTTTGCTTGCGGAACCGACCGAATCGAACTCTACACCGAAGCTTACGCATCTCACTATGAATTCGATAAAGAAAAAGCCATTTTACCCTATACCTTAGCAGCTGAAAAAGCAACCGAATTGGGCATAGGTATCAATGCTGGTCATGATCTAAATCTTGACAATCTAGCATACTTCATACAACGAATTCCAAACACCCTAGAAGTGTCCATTGGTCATGCATTGATTAGTGATTCTATATACTATGGATTGAACAATACTGTGCAGATGTACAAATCAAAAATAAATTCTATTTAGAATAGCTCCACATAGTAGGAAATCTTACATTTGCACCCAACAAAAAAATTATAGCCGAATACGATGGCAAACACAGGAAAAATATCTCAAATCATTGGACCAGTAGTGGACGTAGCGTTCGACCAAGAAGGTTCATCTTTACCCAAAATTTATAACTCTCTACACGTAACCAAAGACGATGGTTCTAAGGTGGTACTCGAAGTACAATCTCACCTCGGTCAAAATACGGTTAGAGCCATTTCCATGGACTCTACTGAAGGACTGGTTAGGGGAGCAGAAGTAACGGATACAGGAGATGCTATTTTAGTACCCACTGGAGAAGGACTCAAAGGGAGACTTTTGAATGTTGTAGGTGATGCCATCGATGGTATTGGTTCTTTAGATCGATCGAATGGTCGATCCATCCACCAAGAAGCACCTGCATACGAAAACCTTAGTACTGCAGCAGAACCCCTTTTCACAGGAATCAAAGTTATTGACCTCATTGAGCCATACGCCAAAGGAGGAAAAATTGGTTTGTTCGGTGGTGCTGGTGTTGGTAAAACGGTATTGATCCAAGAGTTAATTAACAACATTGCTAAAGCATATTCTGGTTTATCGGTTTTTGCTGGAGTGGGTGAAAGAACCCGTGAAGGAAACGATTTGCTTCGTGAGATGATCGAATCTGGAGTAATCAAATACGGTAAAGAATTTGAAAAATCCATGGAAGAAGGTGGATGGGATTTATCCAAAGTAGACACCAAAGAACTTCAAGAATCTCAAGCTACCCTCGTATTTGGTCAGATGAATGAACCTCCAGGAGCAAGAGCTCGAGTAGCACTTACTGGTCTTTCTATTGCTGAATACTTTAGAGATGGAGACGAAGAATCAGGAGGTAGAGATATCCTTTTCTTCGTGGACAATATCTTTAGATTTACACAAGCTGGATCTGAAGTATCCGCACTTTTAGGTCGTATGCCCTCTGCAGTAGGTTACCAACCAACACTTGCCTCAGAAATGGGTGTTATGCAAGAGCGAATCACCTCAACCAACAGAGGATCAATTACTTCTGTACAGGCAGTTTATGTTCCTGCGGATGACTTAACAGACCCTGCACCAGCAACAACATTTGCTCACCTAGATGCTACAACGGTACTTTCCAGAAACATTGCCTCTCTCGGTATCTACCCTGCTGTGGATCCATTGGATTCAACCTCTCGAATTTTGACCGTTGATGTCGTAGGAGCAGAACACTACAACTGTGCCCAACGTGTAAAAGAATTATTACAACGCTACAAAGAGCTTCAAGATATCATCGCCATCTTAGGAATGGACGAACTTTCAGAAGAAGATAAGTTAGTTGTATCACGTGCTCGTAGAGTACAGCGTTTCTTATCTCAACCTTTCCATGTGGCAGAACAATTTACTGGACTCAAAGGATGCCTTGTAGATATCCAGGATACCATCAAAGGATTCAATATGATTATGGATGGTGAAGTAGATCAATATCCAGAAGCAGCTTTCAACCTCGTAGGAGGTATTGAAGAAGCTATCGCTAAAGGAGAAAAAATGATAGCAGAAGCAACAGAATAATGATAGTAGAAGTTATTACACCCGATGAGGTGCTATTTAGTGGTGAAGCCATTTCGGTGAAACTGCCCGGCAGTAGTGGCTCTTTTGAGGCACTGACCAATCACGCACCTTTACTTTCTAGCTTAGAAAAAGGGACCATCATTGTTCGAACAGCTACTGGTGAAGAAACTTTTGAAGTTTCTGGCGGTATCGTTGAAGTACTTAATAACAAAGTGGTTGTTCTAGCTTAAAAAGTTTATCTCCATAAAATGAAAGCCTTCTTTTAGTCAAAAGAAGGCTTTTTTGTTTTACAACTTTCTTTCTAGTTATAGTTTTGGCTTTAGCGTATTATTTTACTATACATATTGTTGTTTTGTTGTAGATTCTGATCTAATACCAATTCAAGAAAACTTTAAAACATGACCAAAATCATATCACATTATGATTACAAACATATAAATCACCTCAGCACTCAGGATTAACGTAACGTTCTTTGAACCAACGTAAAATAAAAGTTTACTAACAAATGAAAAGAAACAAGAAAATAATCCGTTTGGCTATACGGAACTCTATTTTTTTACTCTTAAGTGCATTGTTACTGCTCTTTACTGCAAGTGTATCTAATGCTCAAAACTATGGCTATATTCACCGAGATAGCATTTTAAAGTCTGTACCTAGCTACATCCCGAAACTTCAAGAGCTTTCCTCTGATCAAAAAAAGTACTCGGCTGAAATTAAGCAAGGTATGGAAGAGTTGCAAAAAAAGGTATCTGAACTTCTCGAGCCCTATCAACCTAATCAGCAAGAAAGCATTGTGGGGATTAAATCAAGAATGAACGCCATGGATACCATTAAGCTAAACCTGTTGCTTGATGAAGAAAAGTCATTGAAGAAGAAAGAGGAGAGTTACAATTATATGCTCAACTTTACTTACAGAAATGAAATACAACCGATTGTAAATCGAGTAAATACAGCCATTACTAACTATGCAAAGAAGAATAAGTTGGATGGGGTTTATATCTTGGAAAACATCTCATCTTCTCTAGCATACATTAATAAAGAAAGGATAGTAACCCAGGCAATTATAAGTAGTCTGCAAAAACAAGAGAACGGATAAGCGTAGTTTTGATGGATACAACTTCACTACAATCGGTGAGGTGAAAGGAAACTGCACGAGCCATTCCCTCATCAATTACAGCTATGTGGATGAAACCATTCCTACGCATCAAAATATCGTGTACTACCGTTTGAATCAATTAGATTACAACGGTGAGTCTGAGTTATCGGATGTGCGAGTAGTGCAGTTTAAAGGATTTGGCGATGCTCCTTTAGTTGCATACCCTAACCCAACAAGAAGCCAAGTTACCATTCTTCTCGGAGATGATGTATCACAAGGAGAATATACCATTACCGATTTTGTTGGTAAGCAGTGGATGGCAGACATCGTAAGAGCAGGAAGCAAAAGTGTCGAACTCGACTTGAGCAATCTGCCTAGTGGTGTCTATATCGCAACACTGAATTCAGAAGGGAATAACAAACATGTAAGAATTGTAAAACAATAACATGGTAGAAAATTGCATTTAAAATGTCAATTTTAGTTTTCATTTAAAAAAAAGAGGTCGCTAGTAGCGGCCTTTTTTTAATGAAATTTTTCTAATTTATATTCTTAAGTATCCATAGCACGAATGGATTTGAAACGCAACCAAAGTACTCCAAATAATGCTTCTTTGATGATGCTTCCATTCATTTTGGATTCGCCGGCAGTCCGATCCGTGAATATAATTGGGATTTCTTTAATCAAGAAACCCAACCTGTAAGCCGTGTATTTCATTTCAATCTGAAAAGCATATCCTCTAAACTGGATTTTATCGAGGTCTATCGTCTTCAATAGCTTACTGGTATACCCAACAAAACCTGCCGTAGCATCAGACAGCTTCATACGCGTAAAAAAGCGAACATACGCCGAAGCAAAATAACTGAGCAGTACACGACCCATCGGCCAATTGACTACATTAACTACGTTACCTACGTATCGGGAACCTACCACCAAATTGCAGTGACCTTCATGCAACTCGTTGTACAATCGAATGAGGTCTTCTGGGTTGTGCGAAAAATCACAATCCATCTCAAAAATATAATCATACGAACGTTTTAAGCACCATTTAAATCCGGCAATGTAGGCTGTTCCTAGACCATTTTTCTCTCCATTTTCGAGAAGATGAATTCGAGAGTTATCAGCTTGTTTCTGTTTTACAAGATCTGCTGTTCCATCTGGAGAATTGTCATCCACCACCAACACATCAAAATTCACATCCAAAGACATGACTTTATCCAACATCGCCGTGATGTTTTCCTTTTCGTTATAAGTAGGTATGATAACAATCGGATTCATAGTAGTCGTATATTTTTTATTTGCTATGAGTTTGCTTTTTTATGATCGGCCAAAAACTTTGCTAACCCAATGTCAGTCAGAGGGTGTTTGAGCAAACCAAGTATAGATGACAATGGACAAGTGCATACATCCGCACCAGCTTCCGCTGCACGTACAATATGAAGTGGATTACGAATAGACGCAGCTAAAATTTCGGTAGGGAAACCTTGCACCGTATAAATATCTGCTATTTGAGCAATCAACTCAATGCCATCCCAGTTCATGTCATCAATACGTCCTATGAATGGTGACAAGTATGTTGCTCCTGCTTTGGCTGCTAAGATAGCCTGCCCAGCTGAAAATACGAGCGTACAATTGGTACGAATATCGTGATCGGTAAACCAACGAATCGCCTTGACTCCATCCTTAGTCATAGGAACTTTTACTACAATATTTTCATGAATATCTGCTAGTGCTTTGCCCTCTTTGATCATTTCATCAAAATCAGTTGCGATGACCTCTGCACTAATATCTCCATCAACTAGCTCACAAATTTTCTTATAATGATTTTTGATGTTTTCTTCACCAGTGATTCCCTCTTTAGCCATAAGCGAAGGATTGGTGGTTACCCCATCAAGAATACCCAAATCGCGGGCTTCCTCTATTTGTTCAAGGTTGGCAGTATCAATAAAAAATTTCATAAGTAGAATATTGTATTTTAGCGAATGTAAGGATACCAAATGAAAGTTCGAGCTAAAAGCCACCTCAAAATTTGATAAAATCGATAAAGTAATATTAAGAGTTGACAAAAATGGCTGACATCGCACCGCTACAACCTCGTACCCTTGCTGCATTCCTGCCCTGGGGGAGTTCGGAGGGAGCTGGTCGTGTCAGCCGGTGCAAAAATACACCGACGTAACATCTAGGCAATCTATTTACTCATTTTATTCCAAGTAAATCTTACTTAGTTAAGTAATGAATTATAAAAAATGGAGTGCAGCGAATAAGAACTTCCCTCAAATTTTAGTACGTTTGAGCCTAGGAATTATGAGCAAGACTGATTTGACATTTAATAAATATCAAGACGAGAATAAACTCCTTCTCAAAACATACCAAGACATCGCCAAAAAGATACACCAAGGTGGTGGTATAAAATCTGCTTCAAAACAGCACAAAAAAGGAAAACTCCTTGCACGCGAGCGAATAGAATACCTCAAAGATGATGATGCTGATTTTTTGGAAGTGGGCACATTTGTTGGCCATGAGATGTATGCTGAACATGGAGGTTGCCCTGCTGGTGGTGTAGTTGGAGGAATTACTCGTGTGTCTGGACGACTTTGTTTAATCGTCGCAAATGATGCCACGGTTAAAGCTGGAGCATGGTTTCCAATTACTGCTAAAAAGAACTTAAGATTTCAAGAAATTGCCCTCGAAAATCATATTCCAATTATTTACCTTGTGGACAGTGCAGGAGTATATCTGCCACTACAAGACGAAATATTCCCAGACAAAGAACATTTCGGAAGAATATTTAGAAATAATGCCATTCTAAGTAGCAAGGGTATTCCACAAATAGCTGCAGTAATGGGAAGCTGTGTTGCTGGTGGAGCATATCTACCCATTATGAGCGATGAGGCTTTAATCGTAGACAAGACAGGAAGTATATTTTTAGCCGGTTGCTATTTAGTAAAAGCTGCCATTGGCGAAACCATAGATAATGAGACATTAGGTGGATCAGTATCTCAGACCGATTTATCTGGAGTGATTGACGATCGCTTCCCCGATGATCAATCGTGTTTAGATCGGATTCGATTTTTAGTAGACAAAATTGGAGATTCGACGCAAGCAGGGTTTAATCGAAAAGAATCGGTACTTCCTAAACATAAATCCACTGATATTTTTGGAATTTTGCCAAGCGAACGATCAAAGCCTTATCAGAGCATTGATTTAATCAAACGTTTGGTAGATAATTCTGAATTCGAACAGTACAAAGCAAATTATGGCAAAACAATTCTTTGTGGATATGCAAGAATTGATGGTTGGGCAGTGGGTATTGTTGCAAACAATCGCGAGATTATAAAAAATAAAAAAGGCGAAATGCAATTTGGTGGAGTCATCTACTCAGACAGTGCGGATAAAGCAGCTAGATTCATCATGAACTGCAATCAAAAGAAGATTCCTTTGGTTTTTCTTCAGGATGTGACTGGCTTTATGGTCGGAAGCAGAAGTGAGCATGGGGGTATTATCAAAGATGGAGCAAAAATGGTAAATGCCATGAGTAATAGTACCGTTCCAAAATTTACAGTGGTCATGGGAAATAGTTATGGTGCTGGCAACTATGCCATGTGTGGTAAAGCCTATGATCCGCGTCTTATAGTCGCTTGGCCTTCTGCTAAAATAGCCGTGATGGGAGGAGAACAAGCAGCCAAAGTATTATTACAGATTGAAAAGGCTTCACTTTCCAAGCAAGGGGAAGAAATCAGTCCAGAAAAAGAAAATAAACTGCTTCAAAATATCATCGATCGATATAACACACAAACCACTCCAGAGTATGCCGCGTCGCGTCTTTGGGTGGATGAAATCATCAATCCATTGGACACTAGAAAATGGATTAGTACAGGAATAGAAATGGCCAATCATGCTCCCGTTGAAAAGTATAATGTGGGAGTAATTCAAACATAGTATGAAACGAATCAATATATATATCATTACCCTATGTATAACATTGGGAGCAATTGCACAAAATCCAAACGACTCCCTATGGCACCTTCTGCCCTATTCAAAAAAGGGAAATGCTGGCATAGGCTATCAAGAGGCAGTAGAAATGATGAAGGGAAAAACACCCCAAACCGTCGTTGTTGCTATTGCTGATGCGGGAGTGGATATTTATCATCCAGATTTGAAGAATAATCTTTGGATAAACCCTCTTGAAATTGAGGGCAATGGAATGGATGACGATAAAAACGGCTACATTGATGATATCTATGGTTGGAATTTTATTGGCGAAACAACCTATGACAATATGGAATTGACACGTCAATATGCTCGACTCAATAAAATCTATGAACTTAAACCCGAGGCCCAAGTAAGCAATCCCAAGGAGTACACTACCTATTTGAAGATGAAAGATAAATTCTTAAAAGAAAAACAAGAGGCAAAACTATTTTTTGAATTCTTTCAGACCATAACCAAGGGAGTTGAATCCATTGAAAAACAATACAATGGTAAGATTGATCAATCCACTATTGAAAACCATAAGAGCAAGGGTAAATCTGAAGAAATCGCTAGAAGAATGATTTTGCGATATGCTAAGGCCTCTAAAACATTTGATTTGCCAGCAATGAAAAAAGATCTAAATGAAGGTTTTAAACAATATGACTATAGATTTAACTATGCATACAATACAAGTTTCAACCCAAGACCAGAGCATGTGGGTGACGAATATACTAACCTCACAGAACGGGTATATGGGAACAATCAAGTCTATTATGGCGAGGATTTCTCTTCACATGGCACACACGTAGCTGGAATAGTAGCAGCTGATGGAACCAATGATTTTGGAGCTAAGGGGATTTGTCCCAGCTGTAAGATTATGAGTATTAGAAATGTGCCAGAAGGTGATGAAAGAGATAAAGATGTAGCTAACGGAATACGATACGCAGTCGATAATGGTGCTAAAATCGTCAATATGAGTTTTGGGAAAGGGTATAGTGACTTTCCTTTAGAAGTTAAAGAGGCAATTGGGTATGCGGCAAGTAAAGATGTATTACTGGTTCATGCCGCAGGTAACGACGGAAAGAATAATGACAAAACGGATAATTTTCCTCATGACTTTCAAGATGCGTATTCCAATTGGATTGAGGTAGGAGCAAGCAGTTGGAGATCAAAATCAAAGGCTTTAGCTACTTTCTCAAACTATGGCAAGACCGAAGTGGACTTATTTTCACCTGGTGTTGACATTTACAGCACGACACCCGAGAACCAATATGAAGCATATGACGGAACAAGTATGGCAAGTCCTGTAGTGTCTGGCGTAGCAGCTTTTGTATGGAGCTATTACCCAAGTCTATCAGCCTCCCAACTAAAAAAAATCATCCTTCAAAGTTCTATTCCTATTAAAGGGAGAGTTCGAATACCAGGAAGCAGAAAAAAAACAAGAGCTCATAAAATATCTAAAACGGGTGGTTTAGTGAACCTCCCGAATGCTTTACGTTTAGCTGAAGAGACTATCTCTCAAAAATAATCTGATGCAAAAAACTATTCTATTCTTCCTTTCCATTGCTTTAATTTCTTGTGGAGCACCCAAGACGCCTGTAGATGAGATCGTTGTTGCAAATAAAATCTACATCTGTGATAGTCTATTTTCTACTGCCGAAGCAATGGCTTTATCTGACTCTAAAATAGTGGCATGGGGGAGTAAAAATGACATCATAAAAAAATATAGCTCAGAAAAAATATCGGTACATGAGGGATATATTTATCCAGGTTTCATCGATGCTCACTCCCATTTCTACGGATACGGAATCACACTTAACAAAGTAGACTTAAGAAATACATTTAGTCTGGAGGATGTGATCAATAAAACTGTTGAATTTGCAAAATCGAATGGTGAGTATTGGATTACTGGTAGAGGTTGGGATCAAACAGATTGGACCCAAAAAGGAAGCATATCAAACAACCTATTAAATATTTACTTCCCCGATAAACCTGTATTTATAAAACGTATAGACGGACATGCAGCCATTGCTAACAATAAAGCACTTGAACTCGCTGGGATAACTATTACAACTAAAATTAACGGAGGTACTATCGAGCAAAAAAATGGCAGACTCACTGGGCTACTAACTGATAATGCAATGGAATTAGTTGATCGCGTAATCTCGCCACCAAGTAGATCAAGTCAAATATCAGCTTTACTCAAGGCTCAAGAAAACTGCCTCAAAGCTGGGCTAACTGCTATTACTGACGCTGGGCTTGATTTGAATACCATACAACTTATAGACAGTCTTCAACAGACCGGTGATTTAAAGATCGGTCTGTATATTATGGCCAACCCTAGTTTAGAAAATTTTGATTATTTCAAAAAAAAGGGAGCAATATCTCGACCAAGACTTCAGGTATCTTCATTTAAGATTTATGCAGATGGAGCACTAGGGTCAAGAGGAGCAAAATTAAAAGCTCCATACTGTGATAAAGAAAATTTTACAGGGGTATGGGTTACTAATCCAATAACCATTGACTCGTTATGCCAACAAATTCTGGCAATGAATTTTCAAGCAAATACCCATTGTATTGGAGATAGTGCTAATAAAAAAGTGCTAGAAATATATAGCAAGCACCTGAAGGGGAAAAATGATTTACGTTGGAGAATTGAGCATGCACAAGTAGTTTCTCCAACAGATCGTAGTTTATTTACAAGTTATTCCATTATCCCAAGTGTTCAGCCCACCCATGCTACAAGTGACATGAATTGGGCTTCTGACCGCCTCTGCTCTGATCGTATGCAAGGGGCATATGCTTATCGAAGTCTTTTAAGACTAAACCATTATTTGCCATTGGGAACGGACTTTCCTGTAGAAGATATCTCGCCTTTAAAAACATTTTATGCAGCAGTCTATCGCCAAAATGAAAAAAATAAACCTATCGGAGGATTTATGATTAATGAATCACTATCTCCAAAAGAGGCATTGCTAGGGATGACTCGATGGGCTGCTAAAAGCAATCGAATGGAACAACATATAGGTTCTCTAGAAAAAGGGAAACTGGCCGATTACGTATTACTCGATCAAGATATTATTACCGACCGATACATGTTGGACACAAAGATTTTAAAAACAGTATTAGCGAATTAAGCGAATTACCTTGCACTACGAGGAACAAAGTTACGGGTAACTGGTCCTGTATATATTTGACGAGGTCGACCTATGGGTTGTTTATCTTCCATCATTTCTTTCCATTGTGCTATCCAACCTGGAAGTCTTCCTAAAGCAAATAAAACTGTAAACATTTCTACTGGGAATCCCATAGCTCGGTATATAATTCCAGAGTAAAAATCTACGTTTGGAAATAATTTTCTTTCAATAAAATATGGATCAGACAATACCGCCTCTTCTAATTTTTTAGCAATTTCTAATGTAGGATCATTAACTCCAAGTTTAGCGAGAACCTCGTCTGCTGACTTCTTGATAATTTTAGCTCTTGGGTCAAAGTTTTTATAAACGCGATGACCAAATCCCATCAAACGAAATGGATCACTTTTATCTTTTGCTTTATCAATATATTTTTGAGCATCTCCACCATCTGCATGGATTGCCTCAAGCATTTCGATTACTTTTTGGTTAGCTCCACCATGAAGCGGTCCCCACAAAGCAGCAATACCAGCACTGATAGATGCATATAAATTTGCATGAGAAGATCCAACTAATCTTACGGTAGATGCTGAACAATTTTGTTCGTGGTCTGCATGTAATATCATCAGCTTATTCATCGCATTAACTAATACTGGGTCAATGTGATAATCTTCTGTCACATGCTTGAACGTCATGTTCAAGTAATTCTCGACATAGTTTAAGCTATTTTGAGGATACACCAATGGATGGCCAATTCTATTTTTAGAAATCATAGCACAAATTGTTGGCATTTTAGCAAGCAGGCGAGTTATCGTTCTCATTCTTGCCTCATCTCCTGAATTTGGATCCAAACTCTCTGGATAAAAGGAAGATAAAGAAGATATCATCGCAATCAATTGTCCCATTGGGTGAGAACCTGTAGGCCATGCATCAAAAATATTTTGAATATCACCATTGACAAGTGTATGCCTTCTTATTTCAGTATCCCACTTCTCGTATTCTTCTTCATTGGGTAATTCACCATTAATTAATAAGTAAGCAACCTCCAAAAAGTCAGCTTTTTCAGCTAGCTCTTCAATCGAATAACCACGGTGTCTCAAAATCCCTGCCTCCCCATCTAGGTAGGTGATATTACTAGAGGTACTCCCCGTATTTTTATAGCCAAAATCTAAGGTAACAGCACCTGTTTCAGCTCTTAGTTTACTAATGTCAATACCCACTTCATGTTCTGATCCTACGATTAGAGGTAGCTCTGTTTCTTTCCCTTGTATATTTATTTTTGCTTTTTCAGACATAAGTAAAGTGAGTTATTTTCAATTAACGATGGTGCAAATTTACAATTTTAACCCCTATTTTAAAAGCCCTAAGGTTAATTATTTCCGTTATTAATAGTTTAGTTTTGCTTTATACTATAACTAAAAATCATGTCTGAAAAACTAGTTGAAATCATTGATGGACTCAACAATAAAGCTGCTCTAAAGCAGCATATATACAGAAATACCCTTGCCGTTTTTGAACAATTTAAGAAATGTGCAGCGGAGATTTCAGACAAGCTAACCCCCGAAGTTGTAACTAAAGACAAAAGTTTAGAAGTAGAACTAACAGAAATTGGCGAATTTGAATTTCACTTAAAGTTTAGTGGAGATACTATTGCATTCATCATGCACACTAATATATTTAACTTTCCGCCTGAGCATGAAATCAGTAAAACAGCCTATGTTGGTGAGGCTTCAGATCGTGGCTATTGCGGGATGATTCAGGCTTATAATTTTTTATCTGATTCATTGAAATACCAACGACTAGGAGACATTGGGTACTTGCTTGCTCGAATATTTATCAATTGTGAGGGCAATTTTTATGTAGATGGTCAACGTCAGTTAAACTTTCTCTTTAAAGATTTTCACAAACAAACAATTGATAGTGAGTCGATCGTGAAAGTAATCGAGCAAACCATGCTTTATGCTCTCGATTTTGATCTTTACATCCCACCTATTGATAGCATGAAAGAAATAACCGTTCAAGAGAAAGACTATTTCAATAACCCAAGAGGATTTGCAACAGGAAAACGATTGGGGTTTAAAAATTAAGTTAATCCAACGGATTTAGTTCCATCCATTCTACCCCTGAAGCTGTGGCCTTGAACGAACTATCCATCATCTTATCACTATCATAAACCCAAGATAGGCTTATATCAGTATTGGTAGCGATCAAAAGCTTATAATGAATAAGATTCTTTATGGCATCTGCTATGACACTTTTCTTGGTCTCCAATTTACATTCTTCAACTAATGTTTCAAATGATTCAGTAAATAAGCAAGCACGGAGTAATTCAGATTCTAAATCTGGCAATTCTATCATTTGACGACTCTTTCTTTCCACGTATAGCTCAGTATTTGTGATAAGGGCGGCAATATAGCCATATAAATTACATGAAATAACTGCCCAACTATAATTAAACCCTGACCATTTTTAACACTCATAAATGCTTTATAATGAGTATAAAAACTTTGTTCTGCCAGTACTTTTATGATGAATAAAAAACACGCAGCCAAAGCACCTAATTTATGAAAAGAGAGTAACGATATCAAAATAACAAAGTTGAACAACCAAATACCTACTAAAAGTATCGAATTAAATCTAGAATCATACGCACTATTCTTACTTGACCAACGAAGACGTTGATTCCAAAAAACATTCAAACTGTTTGGGCCTTCTGTTTGAATAATCGCTTTTTCATTCTTACAAAATCGTATAGCATTTGGTTTTTTTTGTGCACTCTGGAGTAGGAAAACATCATCTCCACTAACTTGACCTTGATGAATATCTACATTAGCAATTAAACTACGTCGATAAGCCATGTTTGCACCATTGCACATTAAGGGTTTATCCCAGCTTATATGTGCAGCCCCAATAGCGATAAGCGACATAAAATCTAAAGCTACTAATTTTTGCCAAAAACTTTTTGGTTCATCAAATACAACAGGACCACTTACAAAACTTACCTTGGGGTTTTCAAATGATCGGAGCATAGATTTAAGCCATTTTTGGGGTAATGTACAATCTGCGTCTGTCTGAAATATAAAATCTCCTTTTGCTATTCTCCACCCCAACTCAATTGCTGATTTTTTACCCTGATTTTCATCGAGATGGCATACCTGATATGGCAAGTTGCACGCATCCAATAAATCACAACTCGAATCTGTTGAATGGTCATTGATAAAAATCGTTTCAACTTGAATGTGATTTACATCAAGCTGGTTTAACGACTCAATTAATCGAGGCAACACACTACTTTCATTTCTAAATGGGATTAAGATTGAAACTGAACTATTCGATTGCTTAAATGCTCCAACCTCATGATAACTTGGGATATCCTTCCATAAAAATCCATACTTTCTCAGCAGAAGAAAATAAAAAGTTGCTAGCAAAAAAACGAATATGATGTATCCCAAAATCATTCCTTTATAAAATTTGATATAAATAAAAAAAGTGCTCCAATGATTCCTGGTAAAATCAAATTAATAGCCCACAAACAGGTAACGGACTGAACCAAAGCTATGTTTGACATATAATCTCCAAATAGCAATCCGCAAACTCCTACTCTAACCCCAATATCTGATATAGCGGGTATGGGTACAATGCTTTGAAGCAAAAAAGCTACAGGGACTAACCATACTAAATTGAGCGGTAAAGAGAAATCAGAGAACAATTGTAACAAGATGAATAATTGAGCAGAAAAAACACAATATCGAAGAAATGAAAATATAATTACTCTTCCGTATACAGAAAAATCATAATGCTGAACTAACTTAAAAAATGAAGTGATTTTAGATGGCAAAATTTTACTTAAAAATTTAATGATTCTCTTGGATAGGAATAGAAAAAGTAAAAGTAAAAAACAAAGTGTAACTGCTAACATATAAGAAGTTTGATCAGCCCAATTGTCATAAAAATCGAAAAAGATATAAACTACGAGGATGCTTAAAAGTCCTAAGCCATAGGTCATCAAGACTTGTGCTAAATTACCTGCAACAGTGGCTATAGTAACTCTAATGGGGTTAATACCTCTAAGAAGTAAACTTCGACCTATATACTCACCAGATCTTGCAGGAGTAAAATTGCTTATTGCCGTACCTCCAAGCACCGTGAAAAACAATCTGATGCTGGATAAACTTTTAGATTGCAATAATATTTTGAATTTTTGAGCCTCAAAATTCCAGTTTAAAATAACCATTAAAAATACCGCAATAAATTCCAATGGATAGGATTCAAATGAAGATCTGAACATAGGAACAAATTGGCTATCCCAATCCAACTCATTGATGGTTTGATAGAAAAACAGAAATGACAAGACACTAAAAATCCACTTCAACGCAGTATATACTTTGTTGTATTGCTTAACTTTCATTTATAAATGGCTTGTTAATAATCTTTAGTTGGGTTAGGGTTAACTTTGTATCTAAACGTGGCGAAAGATAACACTTACGACAAAATAATCTTGGGCATAGACCCTGGCACTAATATCGCTGGGTATGGAGTCATCGGCATTAAGAAAAATCAGCTAAACTTTATCAGTATGGGAATCTTTGATTTACGGTCTGAGATAAATCATGCCATGAAACTCCAATCCATATTTGATCAGTGCTCTAAACTTATCGATACTTATCTCCCAGACGAATTTGCTATTGAGGCCCCATTTTATGGAAAGAACGCTCAAAGTATGTTAAAACTAGGACGAGCACAAGGTGTAAGTATGGCAGCGGCTCTCAATCGAAATATCCCCATTTTTGAATACGCTCCCAGAAGAATAAAACAAAGTGTAACAGGCCGAGGAACTGCATCTAAAGAACAAGTGGCAGCCATGGTTAAATCATTACTTAACCTGGAAACACTCCATTCAAAATTTGATGCTACAGATGCTTTAGCAATTGCTATATGTCATTACTTCTCATACAAACCTGGGCAAGAAAATACAGGAAAATACTTTGATAGCTGGAAAAGTTTCGTTTCAAAAAATCCAGATAAGATTAAGTAAGATTTAATCTAAATCCTGGAAAGCTTTATTGATTGAGGCAGCTATTTCAGACATTCGATTAGCTTCTACTTCTATTTTTGGTTGAGAGAAATCAATATCTCCAACAGCATTAATTGGCACCAAATGAATATGGGCATGAGGGACTTCTAATCCAATGACAGCTAATCCAATTCGATTGCAAGGCAAAACAGACTGCATAGCTTTAGCTACTTTTTTAGCGAACAAATGAAGCTCTGAATAATCCTGATCGTTCAAATCAAAAATATAATCTGTTGGTGTTTTAGGTATAACAAGCACGTGTCCCTCTTTTAAGGGAAATGCGTCTAAAAATGCAAGACAGTTTTTAGTTTCAGCTACTTTGTAGGAAGGTATTTCTCCAGCAACTATTTTTTCAAAAATGGTCATTACAGACTAACCTCCAAGATTTCAAATTGGATAACACCAGCAGGAACTTGAATATCTACGATGTCTCCAACTTTTTTTCCCATCAAGCCCTCTCCAATGGGTGATTTCACTGAAATTTTATGTTCCTTTAAATTAGACTCACTTTCAGCCACAATATAATAGGTCACCTCCTTGTTAAATTTCTTATTCATTAATCTTACTTTGGTTTGAATATTCACCTTACTCAAATCCAAATCTTTCGGATCAATCACGCGAGAATTAGCCATCGTATTTTTCAACTTTGAAATTTTCATTTCTAGAAGCCCTTGAGCTTCTTTAGCTGCATCATACTCTGCATTTTCTGACAAGTCACCTTTATCACGTGCTTCAGCAATTTGATTACTGATTTTCTTTCGCTCAACTTTCTCTAAATGAGCAATCTGCTCTTTAAGTGAATCATATCCTTCTTGTGAAACGTAGTTTATTGACATTTTTTATAAAAAGTAAGCCCCGCAACATCGTGCGGGGACATAAGGTTAAATCTTTGTAAATTGTTAAACTATTCTCCTAAACTTAATCGAACTCCAAATGAATGCGATCCACCAAATGGATTCGAATGTCTGTATGAATAATCTAAACCAAACGTATTAGCAGAACCTTTTTTAAGTGGCAATTCAAAGGTAAAACCACCCATAAATCCAGTAAATGCATTTACTCTGGTTTCGTAGCTTGTTATTCCATCTTCATAAGCATATCCTGCTCTAATCTGAAACATACTCTTGTAAGCATACTCCGCACCTAGTGTAAATTGGTTATTTGCAAAAGCGTTATTAGTAAACGTGAATGCAGGAGTAAATCGATGGAAATAAGTCTCATCATTCTTATCTAATCTCAAATCGTATGATGCACTGATGTTCATCAATGTAGGTAGATTAAACTTAGCTGCTCTCTGATTCACAGTATATTCAACACCCTTGGTTGGGTTTTGTAACTTAGTTGACAAACCATCTCCAGCATATCGAGTATCAGGACCAATATTTTTGAGTGAAACTCCAAACTTTACATCGTTTTTCTTGATTTTATCTGTTTTTCTAAGCGTTGTTATGTACTGAATACCAGCATCCAGAGCAATACCTTGTGCTTTTGCATTGGTAATTGATTCCGAAAAAACTTTAGCTCCAATTCCTCCTGATATTTCTTGAGTAAAACGCTTAGAATAAGCAGCTGTAATGTTAGTAAACCTTGGTTTATATGTTCCGATTCCGCCATCTGGTTGCTCGTAAGTTGTAATAGGTATCTCACCCATATCATAACTCATAATACTCACTCCAAGACCACCAGAACCGCCAATATTTTGAGCAAATCCAAAGGTATTGATGCTAATATCAGATCCCATTAACCAAGATGTTCTGGAAAAAATAATCTCCGTATTCTCCGTATGAGCTAACCCACCAATATTATTATAAATTGATTCCAACCCCTTGACACTACTTACAGAGGCCCAACCCCAGCCAGAGCTTCTCCCCCAACCGTTAATATTTAATTGAGTAGCTCCTGCTTGTCCAATTCTATCTGGGTTTCCCGCCAAAATAGCTGTTGAAGCAGATAAAATGATTGCTAATATGATTGTCTTTTTCATTAATTTATTTTCTAATTTATTGGTCCTAGAAAGAATCTAAGTCTAACTCTCTCATCACTCCCATCCACTTTAATACTTTCTCGCCTAAATCTCCAGCATCTATATGAATAATATACAGACCACTTGCAATAGGAACATTCGCATTATTCTTGAGGTTCCAATCAGCTTCAGTAGTAATATCATCCTTTTTTATTCTTCTAACTAAAGCACCATCCAATGTATAAATAGATATTTCACACTTAACAGGTAAGTTAGTAAGTTTCACCCTATTATCAATTGCACTTCCTTCATACCCTGAAAATGCATAATATGGATTAGGAACGATATTGGCCATATCTAAAGCTTTGCGACCATTTTCATCATTTATATCATTATAAATATCCTCCGTACTGAATTTATATTTAGGACGACCTTCATTTACATCTGAAGTTTCTGATGTCACTCCGTAAGGCATTCCAACACGAAGTCTTATCTTAACCTCATTGGGTGGCGTAGGTATTCCATCCTCATTTTCAATCAACGATTTACCTGGTGCCATTAAAGCAGGAATTACCCAATCACAATTTTGGAATATTTTGGTAAGAGTAGATGTTCTGTTACCTGGAGTCATTGAAGACAACAAATTATAATATTCTTCACCCCTATCATAAATCGGTAATTTAGGATGAATAGATGCAGCTATCCCTTGATGAGACCCCATAACATAGATAAAATGTCTACCTCCAAAAGAGGCATATGTACCATTAAATAGCCTATTCATGTCGGTTGGATTCCACTTCATATCTCGACCATTCTCACTTCGCTGATATGAATCTTCACCTACAATAATATTTAATCTTTCTCCTGTATTCACGTTAATTGCATATCCAGGGAATATTGTTTTTCCTGGTTTCAGATTTGACCCTTTATAAGAAAGTGTACCTGAACGCAATGAGAATTTTTCAGTCTGATTTTGGTTAAGCCCTTGGTCTTCGCCTAGCTCTAACATAACACACTCACTCCACTTTGATTCATCAGGTGTGAGGACAATATCCACATTACTTAAATTCTCAAGACCAAGACCTTGCATCGCTTGATATCCAAAAGTCATCGGCTGAACCGAAGTTTGTGGTCTTCCTGGAGCAACTGCCTCAAGCGTGTTAGAAACTAACCTATTGGGAGCAATTCGCCCTTCCCAGATAGACTCATATTTAGCATCTGGATCAAGTGCATTTCCTCCTGAAGCATAATCATGAAATGAAGGGTCATTATAACCACTCAGTTTTCCATTTACTCCTGAGCGAATCCAATCATACATCCCAAGTTGGTTGGCATTTCCTGCGTCATTGTCTCGAACAGCTGACAACCATTCGTTACTAGGATCAGCAAAAGTGACTGACCAATCCACAAATCCATTCTCTAGATTTCGAACGGGATCAACTCCTGGTGCGGCTATTTGACTAATTGTCACTGCCATACCCCAATCCAAAATACTTTTACCAGTAGTTGAAGCTAGAATAATTTGCTCATTTTCATAAGCTAAACTAGTATCTGAAGTCACTGACTCACCCGTTGTAAGATTAGTCAATATCCATGCTGTACTATCAGCCCATAAGCTATCTTCGTCATTACCAGCATTTTGTGTAACTCCTTTAGGAACAATTGACAATTCAAATTCTCCCAATGGTATTTTTAATGGATCAATTACTTTAATGTCAACAGGTCCCATTCCATTCTCATAGATTGGATTGGCAACACTATTATTTCTTAGAATGTCTTCAACAACCTCTGGTTTCAATTCTAACTCATTCATCCCATTTCCTTTACCAGAAACACGTTGCAATTCTGGACCATCACCATAGAATGAAGGAACACTAGATCCACCAAATTTTGGTTCTAGCTTGTGCGGAGATGCACTGAATTTTTTAATTTTTCGGCCTGGCAAGTATGGTCTAGTATTACTCTCACCAGCAGCATATGATAGAACGATGTAGTAATAAGTTTGAAAATTCACCAACGTCTTGTTGGATCCCGTAGCAAACTCATCTTCAGTAATACGTAAAGTATGAGACAGCCCTTTATTATCCCCCCTAACTTTAAGAACTGGAATAGGAGATCCTACATCAAACTGAAACTCTTGATTAATCAGAACATCAAACTCATCTTCTAAATCGCACTGAAAAATTTCTCTTGCCTTACTCAGGTCATCCAACTCAGAAAGACTAACTCCTCCATCCTTTAATTGGAATACACGATATCCTTGGAAACCAAAATATTCCTCTCTATTTGCACCATCAAGAAGTGTATCTCTATATTTTTCTACACGTTCCGTATTTGTCAAACCTAGTGACAACACAATCTGCTGATCTTGTTCATGAACTTCAACCTCAGGTGCGTCTGGACCATCAACTAAATCAAAGCAGGAATTAAATAACTCTTGTGCTCGACTACTCGCTAATTTTAATAACTCAAGAGAACCCGTAGCTCCACCAAAAGGTGCTCTTGCCCATACTACACCAACGGTGAGTTTTTGAACTGCCCCTGGCTCTAATACAAAAGGACCTGAAGATTGAATAAATCGTCGGTCTGCAGGTTGATTACCTGCTGAATTCTCATTCCAGTTTTGTCCAGGGTGAGTAGTATCCGTATCGAACGGGAACATCCAGTCTGCTTTGGTTCCATCTGTCCCAGTAATTCCATTACCCCCGTACTGAATATCTGTTCCTGTACGCCATTTACCCCTCAAATAATTATAAAAGTCTGTCGCAATAAATGGATTACCATTAATGTTATCTTGGGTATTGTTATAGTAAACAAACTTGCTCATTCCTAGTTCTACTTCTTCTTCAACTCCACCTGAACCAATTTGTTTGATTTTTGGACCTTCGAAAAAATCCACCCCAACAGATGGAGGGTTTAGTCCGTATCCGAGTACTCCCTCATCGTTATCATCACCATTGTAACAAAACCCTAAAGAAAGTCCAACATCACATCCAACGTAATCATCAGCATAGTTTCCTAAATCCGCATCAACCCATTGACCAAAGTATGTATTGTTTAACTCTGTAGCTCCCCTATTAGTAATCAATGTAGTATAGAAAGTCATGTCATTGATTTCGTCATTTGTAGCAAAGGCGAATGCTGTAGTTTGCATTTCTACTCCAATGGGGTCACCTTGAGTTTCAGTGTGGATATTCCCCTTATCGTTGTATATCCACCAAAGCATTTGATCGGGTTGATCCTCTGCTTCATTATCAATTTTTTGACCTCTACAAAAGTTCTGTAGCACAGGATAATCCAAGCCATTTTGTGGGTTGTAGGTTCCATCAGCATCACCGTCATAATAAGGGGCATAATCTCCTGGCCATTCTTCAATCTGTTCATTAACAACTCCTGTGAAGTTATTAGCATGATCAATAATATTTTTACCATCCACTTTATATATTCTATCCCACTCATCACATTGTGCTTTGGAGGTATTCCCCGTAGCAGGGTCTAATGGCCCAGGCCAAAAATCAGAGCCACGCTGTCGATAGGTCATAGCAGCTAATCGCAAATTCTCTGCTTGGTCTAACCCACCAATCCAAATTGCCCCAGCGAAAAGACTATTCTTTCTTACGGCATTTACATCTACTAACTTAGGTATCTCATATCGAGCAGCATTTAAATCCCACCACATATCTCCTCCATTCAAAATTTTAGTTCGAACGTTATTGACATCCAAATCGGCACTTTGAGTAGCAGGATCACAGTCTGAACCAAATTTCATCTGCATTCCAGAACTAGAAGTTCTAGTTGTCCTTGGCTCTTCTACATCTATATTTTCTTTAGCAACCACGCTTACGGAGCAAATTACCGTTAGTGCTAAAATATATTTTCTCATTGTTCTCATTGATTTCTTCATTGATTTCATTTTTTGTTATTAAAATTAATTAGAAGTACACTCTTAAACCTAACCTAACTAATCTTGGAGTTTCATAAAAATAAGGGCTCTCTACTTTAGCATTATACAACGCCATGTATGATTGTGTGTTCACTGCATTATTGGCTTCTTGAATACCTTGTGGTGAACTCAACCAACCATCGCTATTAGCAAGCCCAGTAAACCCATAAACTCGCTGAATATTCTTGGAATTGAATAGATTCTGAACCCACAGAAATGCTTGTATTTGCATGGATTGTCTTCTGAAATTATCCTTTGGATTTTTCTTTTTAACATCAAAATTTTTCGAGAAGTTGGCATCAACTTTGAACTGCCATGGTAAACGAGATCCGAATGGGTTACCATCCAATGATTGTCTTTGTGCAGACCCAGAGGCAGCACTTGCAATTGGATTGATGTATGCAGAATAAGGTTCGCCAGACTTAGCAGAAATAATAAAGTTTGCTCCAAAATTTTGTAGTACCCGTTTATCAAACCAAATAGGACCTGTATAATCATTCCCCCCTTTAAAACGATAATCTAAAACTGCAGATATCTGATGTCTAATATCACGTTGGGTTGGATAGAGTGATCTTAAATTTGGCTGACCCGCTTGGATAAGTGCAGCAGCTGAATTAATATTGGATCCTGTACCATCAGCAAATAAAAGTGAGTAGTTAAGTCCAAGAGATGTTCTCCCCTGACCTCTTAATTCATATTCTGCTCTAAAGTTTTTAATTGTTTCAAAGTCTAAGTTTTGATAACTACTATATGTTATTGGATAGGCTTGCGTAATTTGAACGAGAGCAAAATCTCCCTTGGTAGATCGATAAGCTGCTATCAAACTCAAAGCAGAGTTTTGCGTCAATGTTTGCTTGAATCCCAATTCATAACTAGTGGTCACACGAGGCTGTAAGTTTGCATTTGGTAATGTCCCACCTTGATTTTCCTCAAGGTAATCATATCTATTAATTGGCGCGAAAATGGCTCCGTCTTGTGGTCGTTGAGCTAATTTATCATAACTAGCAAAGAATAATGCTTCAGAATTAATTGGGAATGAGAACATCACACGAGGTAATACATTGATTGAAGGCGTGTAATCTTGGAAAGCTTCTGGCACTAAATCCTCTTCCGTAGACTGAAGGAATGGTTGAATTCTACCACTCTTGGTAGCCTGTGCAAGTTGATCTGGGCTTGATAGTTCTCCACCTTGTTCATCATACCATTTATTGCCGTTTCTGTACCCTATAATTTCACTGGGACTTTCAATATCATTTACATAAACAACATAGTCCTCACCAATAGTTTGTGGGATAGCATAATTTGCAAGTAAATTACTTCCTCTCTCTCCCGATTCTATACTAGCAATTTCCCCAGCACTATATGTTGGAAAAAGAGAATACTGATCTTTAAGACCCAACTGATTTCCATCGTAGCGTTCAACTCGAACACCCAAACGAAGAACTAAGTCTTTAAACTGAAATTTATCCTGCAACCAAATGGCATTCGATATAGGAGAAAAAGACCCAATGCCTTTCGTGGCATCATCGTTTGTAAAGTCAGTAAATGAAAATGCTTTACGAGTTCTATTTCCGAGATAATCATAACCAAAATATCCTACAAACGAGTTTCCATTATTCCATAAATCTCCTGCACTAAACATGTCTAAGCTAAAAGAACTAGGACTTAAACTGTTAATGTCAATATACGAAGACTCTGTGTAAGGATTACCATAAACATCTGTTGCTCCATCGGCGATTAATTTGGCTCTTAAGTTCTTATCAAAAGTCTTTTGTTGATCTTTATCAATTCGAATGTTGTAGTTTACCGTATCAGTGAACAAACCATTCTGATCGTAGGTATGAATGCCTCCAATAACATAACCATTTTCAGTAACCTGATCTAGATTTGAGATGTGGCTATTGGCTAATAATGGCATTAAAGTCCATAAATTCCCAGCACCCAATGACCAGCTACTAAACAAAGTCTGTTCATAATAGATACCGAATTGAAGATCATGCGTATTTTCTAAATTAAGGATGGCTTCACCTTGAGCGTAAGCTGCTATTCGCTCAAATTGTGATTTTGAATATCCGTTATTACCTAATCCTGGGTTAGCCCACAAAGAATACGAATATCCTGGAGAGAAACCATTCAAAAGACCCAAGCCTTGTTGAATTTGATTTGTCGATGCAAAACGATTGCCAGACGCTTCTGCTTCATTAAATAACTGACTTGTGTAATTTGCTCGTATTGGATTTTTATCACTTGGCTCAAATGTAATTTGAGTATTAAAACTTCCAATTAAATCAAAATAGTTTTGACGCGTAGAGGTGTCTCCATTTTGATCGATGTGTAAAGTTGGTGTTCTTTGAAACTGATAAAAGGGTTTTCTGTATTCCGTGAATTTACCAATATAACCATAGTCAAAAAAGTTTGTACCATGATCTAAATTTTGATTTTCTTGCCACCTGCTCTGATAATCTACCCTAATATTATAGAACGCGTCAGAGAATAGTGACTTCTTCTTTTCTTTATCTTCCTCACTTGTAGAACCTAATCTTTGTGTGAATTTTACATAAGTACGAAGTGTTTGGTTGGTGGAATTACTGTATCGATTATAATTCATTAAACTCTGGTCATAACTAAAGTTATTACCTTGACTCTGGTTGAATGAACCGAACAATGTTAATGTTGAGTTTTTATTGGGTTGATATTCTAATTTACCTTGGAAATTACCTGCATATCTTCCTACATTTTTTCTTGCTTTATTGATCTCTAGGTCATCCTCCGTTAACAGAAGAGATCGATAAACATTCAATGGGCCATTGGGGTTTTCAATAATTGGATTCTGTTCCAAATCAGCCAAGACATCATCCTTAACGCTGTAAAACCCTCCATAACCAGGACTTGCATCCATTGTATAATTAAAGTTAGCTGCCATTTGGTATCCTAACGCAACATACTCTTTTTTACCTCCCCCTTTGTTCTTTACCCATAGAGGACCAACTGCTGAAAATTCAGCTTGATTATAACTGTATGGGTCAAGTAGTGTAGATGAGATCATCTCAAAACTTCGATTTACAAATCGAGAAGGCCCTTTAGTAGTAATCACAATTGCACCACCCGTAAAATCACCATATTGAGCGGGAACACCCGACTGAATAACTTCTATTTGACCTTGAGCAGACTGAGGCACACTAGTACTACCTAATACACGAACTCCATCGACGAAATAGGCCGTAGCATCTGTTCTACTTCCTAAAAATGATATACCACCGCCGCTCGTTTGATTAGCACCTGAAGTAGTCCCAGCAATTGCATTCAAATTACGTGTAGGCAATTTAGCAATATCTTTGGATCCAATGGTTTTAGAGTTATTGTCTTTTTCAATCATTGGCTTACCTGCACGAATAACTACTGGACCAAGGACTTCTCCTCCTCCATCTTCAGCAGAAACTTGAGACATTTCTATGTTCAAATATTTCGTACCATTCGCGAAAATATCAACATCTGTAACTTTTTTATCTTTATAATCTAAGTACTTAACAGTAACCGAATAGTTTCCAGGATCAAGAGCATTAATTACATACTTACCATCCTCATCCGTATAAGCTCCTCCTTTTCGAATTCCATCTTTTTCTAAAATGATTGTAGCATACGCAATGGGCACTTTAGTTTTAGAATCATTAACCTTACCCTGGAGCTTACCAAAGTTAGACTGAGCCCAGACTGAAGTCATTAGGAAACAGGATAATAAGAGTACAAGTATTTTCTTCATGTGATGTTGCTTTTAAAGCCTTTTTAGGAATACGAATTTCGCCATAAAAAAGTTATTATTCAAATAAAATTTAATTAAGACTGAGACCAAACAATTACCCGTGAATGTGGGCAGATATCTTATTTGCTAAGACTTCAGCGAGAAGCTTGAAGGAGTCTTTTGTCAAACCACCTGTATGAGGAGTTAGTATTACTTTAGGGTTCTGAGTAAGGAATTCCAATTCTTTCTGCTCTTTTTCAGCAAATGAACTTAAATCCTCATTGGGTAACACATCAAGCCCAGCAGCTAATACTTTTCCACCTTTCAAATGCAGAATTAAATCTGGAATATTAACCACTTGCCCTCTAGACAAATTCAAGAGATAAAATGGTTTAGAAACACCATTTATAAACCCTTGATCAACCATATTTTTTGATGATTCATTTAAAGGAACATGAAGCGTGATTACATCTGATTTTTGTTGCAATTCTTTCAAATTAACTTCTTTTACTATATCATCAGTAAAATCTTTCAAATATTTATCATAAGCCAAAACTTCACACCCAAAAATATGTAATTTGGCAGCGAGCTCCTTCCCCACATTCCCGTAGCCAATTATTCCCACAGTAAGATTCTTTAGCTCTAATCCTTCATTTTGCTTTCTCAGCCACTTACCTTGACTAATCTCGTCATTCGCTTTAACTACATTATTGAGCAGACTAAGCATCATACCAATCGTTTGCTCTGCAACTGCATTTCGATTTCCTTCAGGAGCATTTAAGCAGATAATTCCTTTTTGATTTGCGTAATCTACATCAATATTATCCATACCTGAACCAAGTCGGCCAATAAGCTCCAATTTGGGTGCAAGATCAATCCATTTTTGATCTAATTTAAGTTTGCTTCTTAATACTAAAATTGTGGCATTAAATAAAGCATTTGGAAGTTCTTCAATGGTAATATTTGGTAAATAATCTAGAGGCAGCCCATTAAGCTTATCTATGAAAACTTCATGCACCTCGTCAATGACTAGAATCCTATGATCAGAACGTTCTTTCATAATGAAACAAGATTGAAGTCCACATCACTTCCTAAAAACAATTTAGCTTCCCTTAAGAAATCATCCGTGATGTCAGATAGATAAAACGAGTCCTCTTTAAATTTTTTTTCTGAATTAAATAACTGTTGGGTCATCAAAACTTCGTCAACCTTTTCAGCAATAATTTTAGGAGTGTGCAAGACTTTTAATCCATTATCAAAATACTTCTCAATTTGATTGTAAATTATAGGATAGTGAGTGCAAGCTGGGATAATTAATTCACAATCACCAAACCCTTTGAAGTATCGCTGAAAAATCGGCAATAAAACATCCTCTTCAACAAATCCATCTTCAATCATTGGAGCTAACAAAGGAGTTGCTCTTGCTATAATTTTCAATGATGAATTTAACTGACTCAGCTTTTGGTCAAACATCCCAGAACCAATGGTCTTCCTAGTACCAATAACTCCAATTTTTTGAAACTTTTTTTGTTTGGAGACCAACTCAACAATTGGACTAATCACTTCGACTATTCGATCATCATTAAAAGGTAAATTCTCTAGTTTATGAATGACCGTTGCAGCACTATTACAGGCAACTACAATGAGCTTACAATTTTGATGATTTAAGAATGAAATGATTGATGAAACATACTCTTTCAGTGTGTTTTCACTTTTATCCCCATAGGGCAAATGAGCAGTATCCCCAAAATAGACAAAGCGTTCGTCAGGAAGTTTGTCTTTTAAAGCTTTGAGTACGGATAAACCACCCAAGCCAGAATCAAATACACCTATGGGTTGATTTGTTTGGGCGATAATCGTATTTTTATTTAAGCCCAAGCTTAGCTTTGACAAGTGGCATTAGATCATAAGAAGGGTCACTAAATATCATCCCACTACCCTCTGAACTATCCATAACATATGCATAACCATTTGCTTTGGCCACAGCCGCAATGGTTTCTTTTACACGTGCATACAATGGTGTTAGTAAAGACTCTTGCTCTTTTTGCATGGCATCTGAACCCGTTTTTTGCATTTCTTGATACTGCTTTTGCAAATTTTCAATTTCTTGCGTCTTTACTTCTTTTACGCTTGTTGGCACAGATTCGTCATCAATAATCTCCATAAGTGCTTGATATTTAGTTTGGGTTTCTTTTTGTTTTTCAGCAAGTAATGCTTCCCAGGTTTGTCTAACCTTCTCTAACTTCATCGAGATCGTATCCGCCTCAGGCATTGACTCAATTAGTTCAGTGCTATTAATATGGGCTACCTTGGTTTGTGCTTGTGCAATTAAGGTGGCACATAAAATCATTAAAATTGAAAATACTTTTTTCATGTTATGGTTTTTATTCTATTGTTTATTCTAATTTATTGTGGTGGTAAATTGCTTCCCTTTTCTGTTGAAGTGGAAACAACACCTAATTCCTCTAATACCTCATCACTGCGATCATATTTTGAATTAGATACTAGCATGAGTAAATCTCCACTTTTATCAAATATAAAATCTAATCCATTATTTTTAGCTACTTTATTAATAGCATCGTATAATTTGTCTTGTATAGGTCGTATTAATTCTGACTTCTTTTGAAACAACTCTCCTTCCGAACCAAACTTCTCTAATTGAAATTTCTTTGCTTCATCTTCCTTACTATCGATTTCTTTTTCTCGAGCCATCTGCATATCTTTTGTAAGCAAAACCTTTTCTACCTTGAACGCTTTACGAAGATTTTCAATTTCTAGAAATTTTTTCTCTACCTCTTGTTGCCATTGAGCACTAAACTCATTGAGTTGAAGTTGAGCAGATTTATATTTTGGAATTTGAGATAGAATATACTCAGAATCAACATAAGCAAATTTCTGTGCGATACTTTGAAGTCCAAAAAATATAAAAAAAAGTAATAATACTAATTTGGGATTTAACTTCATATGATTAAATGGTAATGCCAAAACTATACTGCTTTTACTTTTAATTGATTTAAGTTGTGCAAACATATGAATTTTTGCCACCCACAGGAGGCTTTGGTGTTTTTTTGAAAAGAAGAATTCATGGTAGCGTTATAATCAATGGGTTAAATTTAATACTTCAGTGTATATTGTATTGCTCACATTCAAAGCTCTATCCAATAATACAATTTCAAACTTTACCCTTTTAGGTTCAGAAAACAAAGGATTTGCAGTCAAATTTATGGATAGCACTCCAGATATGGATTTGTATTTTCCTGGTGGGGTTAAATTAGGTATCCGCTCATGTTGATAGCCATAGGGTTCATTCGAAGAAGGATCTTTTAACTCATCAAATTGTCCTGCCAAATTCATAACAAGGAATTTAATAGGTAAATTATGATAAAACTCACTCGAAAAATTAAACGGTGGAAGTGTATCTGTATCAGACAGACCAATATCTCCATCAGCATCAGAATATGAAATGTTCAACTGAATTACGCTATCTTTTCCCAATACATCTTTATGCTGAATAACAGATTCTAATTCAATTTTTGGTTCAATTGTAAATTGATTTTCACTTGGTGCACAAGAACTCACCAAAATGACAAATAGAGATATTACTTTTGAAGTAAATATGTTGTTGAGCGACATGGTTGATGTTTGGTCCGTTAATAATCGCAATTTTAACGCTCTTGCCTTGAATATATTTCAATATCAGGCAAAAAATAATGCTACCTATGCTCAATATTTAGATCTAATTAAAAAATCAACTAAGAAAGTATCTCATTACAGTGAAATACCATTTCTTCCAATTTCACTATTTAAAACTCATCCTGTAAAAACTGGTGAATTTAAATCCAGTCACGTTTTTGAGAGCAGTACTTCAACAGGAACTATACCTTCCAAACATTTCATCAAAAACATCCATGACTATCATCAAAATTGTCTGAAAATAATTGAACAAAAAATTGGCCCTTTGTCAGACTTTGAAGTTTTTGGTTTGTTACCAAACTACCTTGAAAGGCAAAATTCTTCATTGATTTCTATGGTGAAATTTCTAATGGAAAATAATCGCCAATCGATGAATTTCTTTTTATATGACTTTAAAAAATTATACAAAGGGCTTCATGAATCAAAGAAAAAAAAGCTCTTATTCGGTGTGAGTTTCGCACTCTTAGATTTTGCGGAAGAATATTCCGTCAATTTAAAGGATTTGACAATCATTGAAACAGGAGGCATGAAGGGACGGAAAAAAGAACTAACCAAATCCGAACTTTATAGGAAATTTCAAAATTCCTTCATAAATTCCTCTATCATTTCTGAATATGGAATGACAGAATTATTGAGCCAGGCATACTCAGACAAAAATTGCATTTACACCTGTCCACCTTGGATGAAAATACTTTCAAGAGCAGATAATGACCCATTAAGTAAAGGCATCGTCAAAGGACATACTGCAGCACTCAATATTATAGACCTAGCAAATATCAATAGTTGTTGTTTTATTGCTACTGATGACTTGGGTAAGGTATATGAAGATGGTCGGTTTGAAGTAACTGGCAGATTAGATCAATCCGACATCAGGGGATGTAGCCTTATGGCTATTTAATCATTCTGTAATCAACTGATAAGATCGTGGGATTGGTATGCTTAAGAACCCATCAATGATCCTTCTTATATCAGTATTAGTTTTATATTTCACAATGCAGTTATCCAGATCCTCTTCATTAATTTCTTGGTCTGTACTCACAAAGCCAAAACCGCAGTATTTACCATCTTTTAAAGCAACAACTCCTTTCTCATTGATAGTCCTACCTGGACCAATAACCCATTTATTCAATTCTTTATGTTCCCAGGAATTCAAAACGCGTTTATTATATTCATCGAGGGAGATTTTATTAGAACATAACTCACAGTTTGAGCCCAAATAACAACCCTCTTTAGTTCGCTCTAATCCTGTATACTTTGGACATAATTTGTTCTTTTCTACCAACATATACAAATAATCTTTTGCCATGGTCATTGAGCTGAAACGTTTCACTGTATTTCTTTCATATTTTTTCAAAAATACATCTACTCTCAGTACCCCATCTTGACCTTCATAATGACAAATACAGTAATCATTATTTTTTTGTTTTTGCATCTTATTGTAGGGAGGATAGTGCTTTTTAATTTCATCGCTTTCCAGCAGCAGGGCAATAAGTTCATTGCCAGTTTCAACAAAACTCACATGATGAATTCTTCTTAACAACTCACTTTTCTTTCGAGTAGTTTCTGTGAAATGAGAAACAATTCGTTTTTTCATGTCTTTGGCCTTACCCACATATAATATTTCCATTTTCTCTCCAAGAAGATAATAGACTCCGACTGAGTTTGGCATTCCTTCAAACTCACTCTTTGGTAAATTTGGAGGAAGTATCGATTCTCTGCTTAACTGATTTAATGAATGGTTTATAAAACTTAAATCTTTTTGAAAGAGCATATGAAACAACTCTGTAGTTGCTTGAGCATCCCCCATTGCACGATGTCTCTTCTGGTTTTTAATGCCCAGCTCTCTGCATAGTTTTCCTAAAGAATAAGAAGCATGATTGGGAATAATTGAACGAGATAACCTAACCGTACATAGTTTTTTACTATTAAACGGAATTGATAAATCTTCAAAATGATTTTTAATTATACTGTAATCAAAACTCACATTGTGTGCGACAAATATTGACCCTTCGAGAAATTTCAAAAAATCACCAGATACCTCCTCAAAATCAGGAGCAGAATTAACCATGGAGTTTGTAATTCCTGTAAGAAAAGTGATTGACTTTGGTATAAAAATATGCGGATTTATCAGAGTCTCATATGAATCTAAAATGCTAATCCCATCTGTTTTAACTACAGCTATTTCAGTAATTCGATTACCATGCGACCCACCAGTTGTTTCAATATCTACAATCGAAAAAACCAATATTAGAAAATACTTTCGATGATTTGATCTGCAGATATTCCTTGAGATTCTGCCTTATAATTTCTAACAATACGATGTCTCAAAACCATTTTAGCAACCGCTTGAACATCCTCAATATCTGGCGAATATTTTCCCTGCATTAGGGCATTGGTCTTAGCACCAATGATCAAGTATTGTGAGGCTCTTGGCCCAGCCCCATACTCTAAATAATCATTTACAAATGGGGTTGCTAACTCCCTTTTCGCTCGAGTTTTAGCAACTAAAGTCACTGCATATTCGTACACATGATCCGAGACAGGCACACGCTTGACCAAATCTTGAAATCCAATGATTTCTTTTTGATTCAATATGGGTTTTACAGTTACTGACTGCTCTGAGGTAGTAGCTTTCACAATGCTTATCTCATCCTCTTTTGATGGATAATCAAGAACCATATTAAACATAAAACGATCGAGCTGAGCCTCTGGTAACGGATAGGTTCCTTCTTGTTCAATTGGATTTTGTGTAGCTAAAACAAAAAAGGGTAGATCCAAAGGGTATTTTGTTCCTGAAATCGTTACATTTTTTTCTTGCATCGCCTCTAATAACGCTGCTTGGGTTTTTGGAGGTGTCCTATTAATCTCGTCAGCTAAAACAATATTTGCAAAGACAGGGCCTTTATTGAACTGGAACTTTTTAGTTTCATCCAAAATCTCTGACCCAATGATATCACTTGGCATGAGGTCTGGAGTAAATTGTACTCGATTAAAACTCAAATCCAAAGCCTCACTAATAGTCTTTATTAGTAATGTTTTTGCTAGACCTGGAACTCCAATTAATAGGGCATGACCATTACTTAAAATGCTTGTTATAAGGCCATTAACAACCTCATCTTGCCCAATAATTACCTTACTAATCTCTTTCTTCAGCTCGTTTACTTTCAGAACTAAGCTGTCTGCTGCCTTCTTATCGTTACTAAAATCAATCATTTAATTCTCTAGTCCTTTCCATTGGGATAGTTCATCGCATGAAGCATACTTTTTATCTATCCTTACATATACATTGTTTTTATACTCACTAACCCACTTGTTAATCGTATCTTCTTTCTTCTTTTCAAGAGCGAGTGCTTGAATCTTTTGGTAGTCATCTTTCAGGTTGGCCGTATGTGCAGGGATTGCTTTCCTCAAGTATAAAAAACGATATCCTGACGTCCCGTCAATGTCTTCAAACTTTTCAGGTTTACTATATTGACCTTCCCTCATCACACTAGCCTTAGCTGCGATAAGCGGATCCAAAGCCTCAATGGATATTTGTTGTGAGCCAGTAGTTTGATCTGCATAAAAACCACAATTATCCTTGGTATACATGTCCGAACTCAATTCTGATGCGACCTTGCACATGGTTAAACTATCAGACTTAAGACCTGATATAATTTTTAGCATTTGATCACGTAACGCTGACAAATCACTTTTAACAATTAATGGCTTGATTAATATGTGTCGAGCATTTACTTTCTCTCCTTTACGATCAATTAGTTGGAGAATATGGTAGCCATACTTTGTCTCTATAACTTCCGAGATGGAATCCCCCTTAAGTTTAAATGCCACTCGCTCAAAAGCACCCACCATTTGACCCCTTGAGAAATAACCTAACTCGCCCCCATTAACAGCTGTTATTTTGTCATCACTATTACTTTTTGCAGCAAAATCAAAAGAATAAAGCCCCTTTAATAAATCTTGACGGATTTTAGTGATTTTTTCTAATGCATATTCTTTGGCATAGTCACTTGGCTCTGGCTTCATTGAAATTAATCCTAACTCCACTTCTTCCCCAAATTTTGGGAGACTATCCTTAGGAATACTTGCAAAAAACTTTCGAACATCGGTGGGAGATGCTTTGATGTCCGAAACAATTGAACTCTGTACCTTTTGTGAAATTTGTTGATTCTCAATTTCTGGTCTTCTTCGATCCTTGTATTCATCAATACTCATTCCTAAATACTGAACAAGCCTAGCTTCTCCTCCGATTTGTGATGCATAATACTTTACGCGTCTATCCAGTTCAGACTCAACCATATCAGGGTTTGAATAAATACTATCTCGCTCACCTTTGTGTAGATATAATTTCTGAATAATCAGTTGATTCAATATCTCACATTTCAAGTCTCCAGGATAAAATGACATATCTTTTTTTGCTTGGGTATACTCTGCTTCTAAGTCTGAACGTAAAATGATATGATCCCCTACTACTGCAACTATTTCATCTAGTACCGGTTGGTTCTGGGCATAACCTTCAAAGCCAAAAATTAGTAGTAATATTAATAATGTTTTTTTCAAAATAACTGTATCTTATTGTTTCGGTATGCTTTATCCAGCAAGTCTGACTCAATGGTTTTCTGAAGTTCTTGTTGACGTTTCATTAGAAGAATTTCTTTTATCCGTTGCTTCTCAAGAACGAATGGAGATAACATACTCCGTGTTTTAAAATCATTAATCTTAACAAAGTAAACAAAGTCCCCTTCGTTTATACGAATATACTTATGGTTATTTAAGTAGTGTTCTTGATTGTAGGTATTGATAGGTATTTCCTTAAGAATATCATCAAAAAAAACCCAAGAGTTTCCATTTTCGTAGTAATTCCCACCACGATTTGAAAGTGACACTAATGTAGGATTTATTGATTGATCATTAGCCCTAAAACTTGACCACAATAAATCTAAATTTTTGGATGCTAGAGGTATTTTATAAAAAACTAGCTTAATAATATTTTGAGATAATTCAAACTCATTTTTGTTCTCTTCATAATAAAGCTCTAATTCATGAGTAGTGAATGAAGTATCTATCTCTTGTCTGACAAGTTTATTAATAAGTTCGTAGGAAAGTAAGTCATGCTTGTAAGCTTCTAATTCCTGAGATTTGTCTTTTTCCTGACCATTTAATACTTGCTCTGCCTCATTCAACAAAACCTGTTTTGAAACCCAAATATTAATAAACTCTTTGGTAAGAAATACACTATCCTCAAAAGAAGCATCATCAGAAATCAAATTAGCTATATCCGTATCATATAATTCGTTTCCAAAAGCTCTTGCAACTACTTTACCCGAAGTATTTGAGTCACATGCAACAATCGAACAAATAGTTAATATGATTACAATTTTCTTCAATAATTAGTCATTGTAAAGTCTTGAGACATTATCCTTATAAATTTGAACTGGAAATTTGTTTTTCAAATCATTGATCCAACTTTCTTCTAAATAATTTTGATAATCAGAAGTAATTGCTCCTCTATTTTCATCCAATAATTTTTGGGTTGGAGCTAGTATTTCATTGACTCTCACAAATTTTAATTTATTGCCCTCTTCGATCTTATAAACTCCCTGTTTCAAGTCAATTTTATCCAAAAGAGTATCATTAGATTTCTCAAGTTTTTTAGACTCAATTGATAATGCAATTGGATTTTTTGCATTGCAACGACTCAAAATTTCTTTCGTTGGTTTTCCTTTTTTAGCAAGCTTCATTGCCACTTTTTTAGTTTTGGAATCATTACAACTAAAGATATCTACATCCGCACGCTCATTCCACATATATTTTGATTGGTTTTCATCATAAAATGCTTGAAGACCTAAGGTATCTTTCACAGCTCTAGACCATACTTTTTTATCTGTTAACTCAAATAAGAGGATACCATCCTTATATTCTTGCATGATATTTTTGAAAGCTTCATATTTTTCTTCTAGCAACCCTTCTTCATAATCTAAATTGATTTGTTGCACAAAAGCATCATAAATATCACTGACTGCATTAGTTAACGACTTGTTCGATTTGGTTTGATTTGTTGCAACGTATCCAAAGAAATAATCATCTGTATAATCACGGTCAGCAATCTTGCACAATACAATACCACTACCCTCTTGTTTTTTGTACCTTGCTTGTAATAAATCAGCTGAAAAAGAATCCAGGACCGCTTGTAAACCAGAAACTTCCCTAAAGTTATTTTCCTTCTTTAACCTCGAAACTACGACTTCTTTATTCAACTCACTTCGGCTATCTCGTTCAACCTTTCTTCGAATAAACTCTTTTCTATCCTCATATGACGCTATTGGTTTAGTCTCAATTCGTTTGACAATATGCCACCCAAATCTTGTTTTAATGGGATCACTGATATCTCCATCCGCTTTAAGCGTGTAGGCAACATCTTTAAATTCAATGGGTATATTCGGTGTTGTTCGATTGATCCAACTTAATTCACCTCCTTTGTAATTGGTATTAAAATCTTCTGAGAACTCCTCAACAATAGTTGTCCAATCTCCCCCATCTTTTAATTTTTTATGCACTGCATCTATGCGTTCTTTGGTACTATCAATTTGGGACGGGTTGTAATATTTTATCATTATGTGAGCGACCTTCATATCTCCCATTGATTCACGCTTATCAGAAACGTACACCAAATGATAACCATATTTGGTTCGAATTGGCATACTTACCTCTCCAATTGGTGTGTTAAACGCCGCATTTTCAAATGAATAAATCATTTGAAAACTTGTAAAATATCCTAAATTTCCATTATTCATCTTAGCGGAAGGATCCTCAGAAAATGCTTTGGCTATATCATCAAACTTTTCACCATTCACAATTCTACTTCTTAATCCTAAAATTTTTTGATAGGACGCTAATGTATCATCAGGTTTTGCATCGGAAGAACAATTAATCAATAAATGACTTGCCTTCACCTCAAATCGACCTCTGTCGTAAGCCTCTTTGATTAATCGGTCAGTAACCGTTTTGTCTGTCAAATATGGTTGGGCTAACTGTTTTCTGTAACCAGCAAGTTCTTTAATAAAACTCGGTAATGTGTCCATTTTTAATCGATAAGCCTGTTCAACCTTTAACTTAAACTTAACATATAAATCCAAGTATTCTTCGATCTCTTGTTTTGTTGGAGAAGATTCCCCTTGCTTGTTCTTATTAAAAACACGCATAAACTCGTCATTGTAAACAATCTTATCTCCATAACTAAAAATAGGGAAATTCTCTTCGGTGTCTATTCCAATTTTACTCGGGCTTATCTTTGCATTTTGAGCATTAATAGTGGTTGTGCCAAGAATAAATAATAGAGCAAATAAATTAACAACTTTCGTCATAATGTTGATGTAAAAATATTTAATAGAACGCGAATTTAATATTTTATCATATGCATGACCACCTCAAAATAAAATTAAAACTTTAAAGATTTATCATATGGCATAAAACTATCCTATTTTCGAATTTGTTAATCTAAAAAATGGGCATCTTTAATGCATATTATTCTGAAGGTTTTGAGGATAAATTATACGTTGAAGAAATTATAAAAAAATGGGACCAAGGAGAACATAAATTTCACCTCTTTACTTCAGGAACAACAGGTAAGCCAAAGCAAATTACGCTAACTCGGAAACTTCTAAAATGGAGTGCAACATCTACCCAAAATAAGCTCAAATTAAAAACACACAAAATAATGTGCTGCCTCCCAGTTCATAAAACTGGAGGTTTTATGCAACTAATTCGAGCTTTAATCTGGCAATGTGAAATCCATTTTTTCAAGCCCTCAAATAACCCACTAAGCATACTTAACCAACACGATTTTACAACAATATCGCTCACTCCTGCTCAGTTTAAATCATGTTTTAACAACTCGCTTGTACAACTCAACAAATTTGACCACATCCTAATTGGTGGTGCACCATTAAGTAACCCTTCGTCATTCATTTCCAAATTAGACCATCCACAAATCTGGTACACTTTCGGAATGACCGAAACCGCAAGTCATATTGCTATGCAAAATTTATCTAAAAACGAGACCGCATTGAAAATATTACCAGGCGTAAAAATTAGTCAAAATAAGACCCTAGAAATTCACATTCCAGCCATAGATCTTAAACTAAAAACTAATGATATTGTAGAGTTACAAGAAGATGGTTTTGTAATATTGGGACGATCTGATGATGTGATAAATAGTGGGGGCATCAAAATTTATCCCCATCCGATAGAAATCGTTATTGAACGAGTTTTTCAAATGATGAAACTTCATAAAAAATTTTATGTGTCTAAAGAAAACCATGCTGAGTATGGGGAAATCCCCATTTTAATTGTAGAAGGTAAACCCGACTTTAATCAAACCCATTTCACTCAAACACTAACTCCGCTTTTACCCAAATACCATACGCCAAAAAAAATCTACTTTATCCCAAAAATACGACATACAGAAACTGGCAAGGTAATTCGTGAAGCATATTAAATTTGTGCCGTGGGTAAGAAAGGTAAACTTCAGAAATTTGCAGAGGTAACTGCGTTTAGCAACTGCTTCGAAAGAGCAACAGAACTTAAAGGAAAATGGGCTAAAGATATATTTAAAAATTCTAACCCCATCACGCTTGAACTTGCCTGTGGCAAGGGTGAATACACAATAGGTTTAGCAAAGAGATATCCAAATAGGAACTTCATAGGGGTTGACATTAAGGGAAACAGAATATGGAAAGGTGCTAAATATGCCCTTGAAAATAAAATAACCAATGTTGCATTTCATCGGATAATGATTGGCAATATTGAAGACTATTTTGCCCTTGGAGAAATCGATGAATTCTGGATTACTTTTCCAGACCCTCAACACGCTAAGAAAAGAAAAAGGTTGACCAACCCAATGTTTCTTGAACGTTATAGAAATATTTCAAACCCTCACCCGATTATGAATTTAAAAAGTGATTCTACAAGATTTTATGAATATACAAAAGAGGTCATAGCTGAGCAAAATCTAGAAGTGATTGTAAATAGTGATGATATCTACCAATGGGACGCAATACCTGAATATCTCGCCAACATACAAACGTTCTATGAAAAAATGTGGCTCAATGATGGCAAAAAAATTAAGTACTTAAAGTACCGACTTTAAATACTTCAACTAGAAAAGAAACTATAAATTATTTTCAATGTAGTCAATCAATGAGTGAATGACTTTTATATGAATTTCTTGGGCTCGATCAGCATACTCACTCTTAGGAGCTCTGATTTCAACATCGCATAAATCAGCCATTTTACCCCCATCTTTACCAGTAAGGCCAATCACTTTCATTCCTCTGTCTCGTGCAGCATTAATAGCGTGTATTACATTTTGGCTATTCCCACTAGTACTAATTGCAAGCAAAACATCTCCTTTTCGCCCAACACCTTCTAAATATCGAGAGAAAACATATTCATAACCATAATCATTGCCCACACAAGCCATATGACTTGCATCACTAATTGCGATAGCTCCAATTGCCGGTCTATTATTACGATACCTCCCTGTCAATTCTTCTGCAAAATGCATTGCATCACAAAGACTTCCACCATTTCCACAACTGATAATTTTACCATCCGATTGAATACTATTTACTAGTAGCTGACCTGCTTTTTCAATAGCATCAAAATTTTCTGCATTTGAAATAAATGCCTCTAAAACTTCCTTTGCTTCTATAAAATGTTGCTGAATACTCATTCTTATTTATTCTTCTATTTACTCATTCGGACTTGGTATTCCGCCAAGCCATCTTTTAAAAATTTGATATATCCTTCTACATCTAAATCATACGTTTTAGTTGGTTGAAGAAGGTTCCCCTCGTTATCTAACAAAGCATATTGAGGTTGAGCATTAGCGTCAAAGAAACACTCTTGAATCGTGCTATTTTTCTTCGCTAAAGTTTTAATTAATTTTCCTTTTTTGTTATAAAACCATTGATCCTCGGACAGTTCTACTGTTTTCTCATCAACATATAATGAAATCACTAGGTATTCTTCATCAAGCAAATTATGCACCCTTGGATCAGACCATACACGTGCTTCCATCTCTCGACAGTTCACACAACCATGACCCGTGAAATCAAGAAAAACTGGTCTTCCAATTTTTCTAGCCACTTCCATCCCTTGTTCATAATCAAAATAACCTCGAAGACCATCAGGAAGGTGCAACTTATCTTCATACAACGGTTTAATCCCTGCATAATAAGGTTTATGATCATCCTTAGATTCTAGAATATTAAAATCATGGGTACTCATAGGAGGCAAATAACCTGCTAACGCTTTCAGCGGAGCACCAAACAAACCAGGCACTAAATACGATACAAATGCAAATGTCGCTATGGAAAATAATAATCGAGGGACTTTCAAGAATGGCATATCACTGTCATGAGAAAATTTAATTTTACCCAAAAGATAGAAACCCATCAATAGAAATATAACAATCCAAAGTCCAATATAAATCTCGCGATCTAGGATACCCCAATGATAGGTTTGATCAGCTACACTCAAAAATTTCAGACCAAAAGCAAGTTCGAGAAAACCAAGCACTACCTTTACAGAATTTAACCACCCCCCCGATGTTGGCAAGCTATTCAACCAATTAGGAAAAATAGCAAACAAAGAAAAAGGTATTGCAAATGCTAACGAGAAACCGAGCATCCCAATCAATGGTTGAACAAATGCTCCACCAGCAGATTGAACAAGAATACTCCCGACGATAGGGCCAGTACATGAGAAGGATACCAACACAATGGTAAATGCCATAAAGAAAATACCAATTAAACCTCCTTTATCCGCTTGTTGATCTGCCTTATTGACTAACCAACTGGGCAATACTATTTCGAATGCACCAAAAAAGGATGCTGCAAAAACAACAAAAATCAAAAAGAAGAAGATATTTGGCAACCAATGAGTTGATAACCAATTGGCTGCTGCAGGTCCTGCAACAACTGCCACTAGCGTACCAATGAAAACATAGATACCAATGATGCTTACTCCATAAATGAAGCCGTTTCGAATAGCCTTAGCCTTGCTCCCATCTTTCATAAAAAAGGATACTGTCATCGGGATCATGGGAAACACACAAGGTGTCAATAAAGCGGCCAATCCCGACAAAAATGCCAGAATAAACAACCCCCAATATGTGGTGGATTCTTCATTGGATTTACCTTCAAAAGTTTTTATTTCACAAGAAACAGTATCATCTTTTGACGTAGCTTGATAACTTGAATAATGAACACTATCTTCAGAAATAAGCCCCGCAAATGAGGTATATCCCTCAGTGTTTAATTCAATACCACTACTAGCTTGACTAGGTTCATTTTGTGTTCTATTTTCTATCTCTTCAGGTTCAATTTCTGTTACCTCGACTATTGGAGTAGGCTCAGCCTTAATAGGCTTTTCATTGGTAACGGATGATTCTCCCGAAACTTGAAGTCCATCAATACGAAAATCATACTCAAAAATAACGCACATCCCATCAGAGGTACACATTTGATACTCTAAAACGCCTTCAATATTTGGATTTGAAGACAATAGTTTAATCCGTTGTCTAAATTCTGCTTTGTTCTCAAAATCAGCAACTTCACATTCAAAAATTTCGTCCACGTAATGGTGAGAACCAATGGCTTTAGCACTACCAACAAGCTCAAATGACGAGTTTTGATTGTATGTAAACGCAGCTTTAACGGGCGGGCAATCGCCATAATCATTTGAATATATATGATACCCCTCAGGAATAGAAGTGGTGAAAACTACCTCTATTGCATCTCCAACCTTTACATTGCTATTAGTAATTGTATAACTCCAATTAGCAGATGGCACTTTTTGGCCAAAAACAGCAGAAGCTAAAAAGAATAACCCAAACAGAAATAAGTACTTTCTCATATATAATACTTTTTATGACTTCAAATTAAACGCTTTCTAATACAATTCATTATAACAAATGTAGATAAGTGTATAAAGTAGTAACTGAGATGATTTAAAGCACTCTAAATTTGAATTCAATAATTTCACCTTAAATGAGACCATCTTTAACGATAATTTTTAGCTTTTTTATTCTCATACTATACGCACAAAAGCAGACTCCAACCCAATACATTGATCGATACAAAGCATTGGCTGTAATTGAAATGCACCGAAGTGGAGTACCTGCAAGCATTACCTTGTCGCAAGGAGTACTTGAGAGCAGTAGCGGGAATAGTCGATTGGCAAAATTTGCAAATAATCATTTTGGAATTAAGTGTAAAGGCAACTGGACTGGCAAAACAATTTACGCAAATGATGATGCTCCTGATGAGTGCTTTAGAGCATATGGATCAGTTTTAGAATCATATAAAGATCATTCTGATTTTTTAAGAAAGAACTGGCGATACCATGAATTATTTGAACTAAAAATTACAGATTATAAAGGTTGGTGTCATGGACTTAGAAAAGCGGGATATGCTACTAATCCTCAGTACGGTAAGATATTAATTAACCTCATTGAACGGTATGAATTGCACCAATACGACACCCAAAAATTACCCCAAAATGAGGCCTCAGAAGAAGGAGAAAAAATCAATGGAGTTCCCGTAAAAAAAGCTACTAAAAATGAGACAGTAAAAAGTATTGCAGAAGATAATTTCTTGAAAGATAAGCACATTAGAAAGTGGAATGATTTACCCAAAGGGGAGGAAATTAAAACAGGAGAAATTGTTTACTTAAAACCCAAAAGAAGAATAGGCTCAGAAGAAAAACACATTGTTACCGATACCGACAATATGCGAAGTATCTCTCAAATGTATGGCATCAAATTAAAACATCTATATAAAAAGAATCGCATGGAAGCGGGAGCTGAACCAAAAGAAGGTGAGGTTCTATATATGCAGAAAAAAAGAGCTTCTGATGATCCAATTAAAACTGAAAATCAAAAACCTAAATGGGAAGAAGAAAAAAAATTCATCAACCCCAGTGCTGAGAACCAAAAAATCATTAATTCTACTCAATTCAATAATCCAGGAGCAATAAACAAGGTAAACATTGAAGTTCCTTATTTTCATGTGGTAATTAAAGGCGATAATATTTATCGAATAGCTGAAAAATATCATGTATTTGAAGAGTATATTCTCAAATGGAATCCGAATCTAAATCCAAATGCTATGCGTATCGGACAAAAAATAATCCTCAAAGAAAAATTGTCTGTTCGTGATAATACGAATGATTTAAAAGAGGAGAATTTAGAATATGCTAAAGATACAGAAACTGAAAATCCTCTCGAAAAAATGAAAACTGAAGAGATGCAAAAAACGATTGCAGTAGATGGCACTATGACTCATGTGGTAATCAAAGGGGACACATTATACAATATTTGCAAACGGTATGGTGTGACCGTTGATCAACTGAAACAATGGAATAAATTAGAAAATATCACCATCCAAATTGGTCAAAAGTTAATTGTATCTCCATAAATGACAGCATCCCAAATACTCGTTGCTCTAGTAAGCTACTTTCTAGTTTTAATCTCCATTTCTTGGGTTACCTCAAGAAATAACGATGACACATCGTTCTACACAGGGAATAGAAAATCTCCTTGGTTTCTTGTCGCTTTTGGAATGATTGGTGCATCCCTGTCGGGGGTTACTTTTTTATCCGTTCCAGGTTGGGTAGCAAGCAGTCATTTTGGATATATGCAAACGGTCATGGGATATATGGTGGGATACATCATTATTGCCCAAATCTTAATCCCTATTTACTATCGCCAAAACCTGACATCCATATACACCTATTTGGAAAATCGATTTGGAGAAAACTCCTACAAAACAGGTGCAGCTTACTTTATTCTGAGTCGAATCGTAGGAGCGTCTTTTCGTTTGTTTTTGGTAGCTGGTGTATTGCATACGTTTGTTTTTGAACCTTTTGGAATACCCTTTTGGGGTGCCGTGGCAATTACGATTATCCTCATATTCCTATATACCTCAAAAAGCGGAATAAAAACAGTCGTTTATACCGACACCCTACAAACAACATTTCTAATTACAGCTGTAATATTGACTTTAATATTCATCATTCATGACTTGAATTGGTCTTTTGGGGATGCTATTAATCATTTGATACAAGACCCCAAAACACAAATTTTTCACTGGGATGGGAATGGAAGTAATGTGTTCTGGAAACAGTTTTTAGGTGGCATATTCATAGCATTAGCCATGACAGGTTTAGATCAAGATATGATGCAAAAAAACCTTAGCATCAACTCGATAAAAAACGCTCAAAAGAACATCTACATTCAAATGGGACTGTTCATTATCATCAACATCATCTTTTTGAGTCTTGGTGCACTTTTATATAGCTATGTCGACCTGAAGGCTTTGAATTTTGAAGGGAAATCAGATGAACTTTTCAGTTTTGTAGCCATGCAACATGCCACACCAATGGTAAGTATTGCATTTATTATAGGTTTGGTTGCAGCTGCATACAGCAGTGCTGATAGTGCTCTAACCGCTTTAACGACTAGCTTTTGTGTCGATTTCTTAGGTTATGAACGATCAAGACCTACGAATGTCAAAACAAGAAGACTAGTACATATTGGGTTTGCTTTGATTCTTTTCATAACCATCCTCATATTTAATTCCATTAACAACGAAGCTGTTATCAAAGAATTATTTCGTGCTGCTGGATTTACGTATGGACCTTTATTGGGGTTATTTTCATTTGGAATTTTAACCAAAAATAAAATCAACGATAAGTACGTTATAGCCATAACTCTTATATCCATTCTTTTAACGGGAATCTATTTTTATGCGATGCCTGTCATCATTCAAGGATTCGAGGCGGGGTTCGAATTAATTATCATTAACGGATTTTTTACCTATATTCTGCTTTATTTCAATAGCTATTTATGGAGTAAAAAGTCATAAAAAATCAATAAAAAAAACATGGAAAATCAATCAAACGATCGAATAAAAAAAGCATTTCAAAATAAAAACTGGCCAGAAATCAAAAGCTCAGACAGCTGGAATATTTTCAAAGTAATGGCTGAATTTGTAGATGGATACGAAACATTATCCAAGACTGGACCATGTGTTTCTGTCTTTGGATCTGCTAGAACAAAACCAGGCACTAAATATTATGAGATGGCTACCGAAATTGGTCAAAAACTAGCATCTGCAGGACTTGGAGTCATCACAGGAGGTGGACCAGGAATCATGGAAGCTGGAAATTTGGGTGCTCACAAAGAAAAAGGAGCCTCTGTGGGACTAAACATCGTACTCCCATTTGAGCAGAGTGCCAATCCATACATTGATCGAGACAAACTTATCAATTTCAACTTTTTCTTCGTAAGAAAAGTCATGTTCATGAAGTACGCTCAAGGATTTATCGTACTTCCTGGTGGATTTGGAACACTCGATGAGTTATTCGAAGCCCTTACCCTCATCCAAACCCAAAAAACAGCTATGTTTCCAATTATTTTAGTAGGTTCATCTTATTGGGAAGGGTTAATGGACTGGCTTAAAAACACTATGCTAGAAGAAGCATATATCAGTCCAGAAGACATGGATTTATTTAAAATCGTAGATACGGCAGACGAAGCAGTCAATGAAATATTTGACTTCTACAGCAAATACAGCCTAAGTCTAAATTTCTAGTTTTATTCATGACCAACTTCGAGGATACAATTATAGCCCCAGCAACTCCATCTGGAGTTTCGGCTCTTGCTGTAATTCGTATTTCAGGAACTAATGCCATAGAGACCGTCAACTCTTGTTTTTCTAAGGATATTAGCCAAGCAAAGGGATATACCATTCATTATGGTCATATACTCGATGGATCTCAAAAAGTAGATGAGGTCTTAGTCAGTATTTTCAAAAATCCTCAATCTTACACAGGGGAGGATTCTGTAGAAATATCTGGGCATGGTTCGCCCTATATCGTGCAACGAATTATTGAAACGATTCTTAAAAAAGGAGCACGAATGGCAGAACCTGGAGAATTCACCTTACGTGCATTTTTAAATAAAAAGCTAGACCTCACACAAGCGGAAGCAGTTGCTGATATGATTAGCAGCAATAGCGAGGCAAGTCTGCAAATGGCCATCCACCAAATGCGTGGAGGATTTAGCAAAGACATTGCAAAACTCCGACAAGAGCTGATTGACTTCGCTGCATTGATTGAACTCGAAAATGATTTTGGAGAAGAAGACGTAGAATTCGCCAATCGACCTAAGCTAAAAAAACTTATCGAATCTTTACTTCAACAAATTGAAACATTAAGAACATCATTCTCGGCAGGGAATGTGCTTAAAAATGGAATAAACACTGTCATTGCTGGTAAACCCAATGCAGGTAAAAGTACCTTGCTTAATGCCTTACTTAATGAGGATAGAGCCATTGTTTCTGATATTGCTGGCACAACGCGAGATACGATAGAAGAAATTTTTACGCTGGAGGGTATTCAATTTCGATTGATTGATACTGCAGGGCTCAGGGATAGTTCGGATAACATTGAACAGATCGGGGTGAGCAAGGCTAAAGAAAGTATCCAAAAATCGGATCTCATTATTTATTTATTTGATGCTCAAACAACACGTCCAAAACAATTGGAAGCCGAGCTTGCCGAACTACCTCCTTCTCAACGGTTAATCATCTTAGCTAATAAAATTGATCAGCAATCACACAATCCTAAAGATTGGCCTGAGAATACACTATTCATTTCTGCAAAAACAAAAAATATCAACCCACTGCTAGAGGAATTGATAAAAATAGCTAGTCAATATGAATATGGCAACGAAACATTAGTAAATAACGCACGTCATGCTGATGCGTTAAGTAAAAGTTCGATATTGCTTCAGAAAATCATCACGGGAATTGATGAGGAAATTCCCAGTGACTTGATTGCCATTGATATTCGAAACACCTTGTACCAACTGGGACTAATTACAGGAGAGGTTACTAACGATGAGGTGCTAGATTCTATTTTTACTCGCTTTTGTATTGGAAAGTAACTACCTCAAAATAAACGACTACTAAACAATTTATAAACGCTTCAAATCTACCAAAACATTAGCATTTAGGTTAATTTTTAGCTTAGTTTACTTTACATTTCTAATGGTATTCTTTACACAATTTTGTACCTTTGTTGTACCTCAAAGAGGTCAAGGTACAAGAATTAAGAATAATTGAAAAAAAATGTCTCTTAATTACCCTTAATTAATCTTACCTGCTTAAAAGTATACAAAATTGAAAGAAATCAAATGAGTAGCAATATTCAAGTTCGAAGGATATGTCAACATTGTGAGAAAGAATTCATTGCTCGCACAACGGTAACTAAGTTCTGTTCACATAAATGTAGTAGGTCAGCTTACAAGGTTAGGAAAAGAGCTGAGAAAATAGAGCAGTCAGAATCTCAAACATTAAAAGCTAAACAAAAATCTATTGAGCAATTACAAGTAAAAGATTTCTTAACAGTAAGTGAAGTATCCAAACTATTAAACTGTTCTTCTAAATCGGTTTACCGCTATATAAAAAGCGGTACTATTTCAGCAGTTAACTTAGGGCAAAGGTTAACATGTGTGGGGAACGTGTCCTGAGTAATCCCAAACCATTGGGCTACATACCATTCTGAGCAAAGGCTTGATAGGTTTTGTATATTTGGAGGTATGAAAAAGGTATTATCAATTTTAAGCTTAACAGTAGTTGCCATAATCTTAGGAACATCATTAAATGGTTGTTCTGAGGATGATGTAATAACACCTAATAAAAATGACTCAAACAACTCAGATACCACAAACAATAGCGATTGCATCAAGTGCAATAATTATGAAGTTGGCGATACATTTTCAATAGATGGAGTCACATACACAGTTGCTGACTTAGAAATGCTTGATGAAGCATTAGTTAACGGTGAAGATTTAACTAAATATTGTACATCCAAAGTGACTGATATGAGTTTTATGTTTGATGGAGCAGAATCCTTTAATCAAGACATCGGAAGTTGGGATGTGAGCAGTGTGACTGATATGGGTGGTATGTTTGGGGGGGCTACATCCTTCAACCAAGACATTGGTAATTGGGATGTGAGTAATGTGACTAACACGAATGGTGTATTTGCGTTCACATCCTCCTTCAACCAAGATATAGGAAATTGGAACGTCAGTAATGTGACTAATATGAGTGCTATGTTTCGGGAGGCTACATCCTTCAACCAAGACATTGGCAAATGGGATGTAAGTAATGTGACCAATATGGGTGGTATGTTTAACCAAGCAACCTCCTTCAACCAAGATATAGGAAATTGGAACGTCAGTAATGTGACCTTTATGAGTTGGATGTTTAACCAAGCAACCTCCTTCAACCAAGATTTAAGCCAATGGTGTGTGTCTGATTTTGATTTAGAGCCAAGAGAATTTTCATTTGAATCAGGATTATCCCCCGAAAACCATCCTGTGTGGGGCACTTGTCCTGAGTAACCCCAAACCACAGGGCTATACCACCATTCTGAGCAAAGACTGCAAAAAGGAAACCGATATTTTTAAAGGGTACGGGGGTGTTGAATAAGAAAAATAGTTGGGATTTTTTTGAGATTTATCTACTATATCAATATCATTGATATGTAATACAACGAGTGTCTTTCTGTACCCTATTTGTACCTTAATAATATAAAGTACTGATAATCAGTACTTATTACTTTTTGTATTGGAAAGTAACTCACTTCGCCACTAAATTAATGCAACCCGACCCCAAAATACTTCAACAATTAGTCACACAAAAAATGCCCTTTGGTAAATATAAAGGGAGACTTCTTTCTGACCTCCCTATCAGTTATCTCGAGTGGTTTAAGCGAAAAGGTGGATTCCCCAAGGGTAAGTTAGGTGAGCTGCTGGAAAACGTGTATGTTATCAAACTCAATGGACTCGAAGGGATCATTCAAAAAATAAAAGAAAATCGTCACAAACTACCTTAGGAGCATGAGGTTACCTTTTTCTTGGAACGCTTCATTCTTATAGTCTTTGCCATAGACCGAATAATAATATATTCCCTCCTGGACTTCCTTTCCATCAAAAGTTCCATCCCAAGAATCGGTTATGTCTGAGGTTTGGAAAAGAATCTCACCCCAGCGATTGAATATCATGATACTAAATTCTTTGACCCCTCTTGACTTGATGGAAAATTCATCATTTTTATTATCAGCATTGGGGCTGAATGCGTTGGGAGTAAATAGTTTGAATGCATCTTCTACCTGCACAATCTTTGAAAACACATTGGTGCATCCAATACTATTTTCAGCAGTTAAGGTAACCGAATAAAAACCTGTATCGGCATAACTGTGACTAGCACCAAATCCAGCACTTAACCCACCATCACCAAAATCCCACGAATAATTTGTTGCATCAGTTGATGTATTGGTAAATACAAAATCGGGTTGATAATAATTGGCAATGTCTGGAGTGTGCGTAAAACTAGCCTTTGGACTTGGTATAATTTCTAACTCATCGATTTTTAAAACCGAATCCTTGCAATCAAACTCATTAGTTACAACAAGCTTTATCGAGTGCATACGGGCTGTATTATATACATGACTGACATTCTCTTGATCACTCGTGTTGCCATCTCCAAAACTCCACTTAAACCTGCTTCCTAAACCTGTATTAGTTTGGTTGCTAAAATTTACTACACTACCTACACAACTCGGATTTGGACTCACATCAAAAACAACCAACGGAAGGGGATTAACGACGATCCGTGATTTGGCTATTACGGGCTGACTACAATTATCTGTTAACGTGACCACATAGATTGTGTTTGTAGAAGGTTTAACCGTCTTGTTTCGTCCAATTCCAAGACCATTGTTCCAAGAATATTGGTAAGTGCTTGAAATACCTCCACTAGCTGATGGAGAAAACTCATAGGAATCCCCCAAGCAAATTTCGAGATCAGAGGGCAAGCCAATATTTAATTGTGGCCGAACTACAACATATAGAGAATCTCTTACCTCATTTGGACTGCACCCATCATCTACCTGAACCACTACTTTTTGATTCGAAAACAAGATAGGCAAGGTATAATTTTGAGAATTCCCCGCACCATAATTCCATTTGTACGTATAATTCGCAAAATCTCCACCTGTCACTAATCCTTTATAGGTTACATTTTCCCCATAGCATGCAGTATCTTTACCGAAAATCGATACTTGTAATGGGTCTCGAAGCGACACCGTGATTGTCGCATTGGGTTCAAAAAGACTACAGCCGTCAGATAGACTAACCGTGTAACTTGTATTTACAGATGGGTTAACCACAAGTGAATCTATAGTTGTTTTTCCTCTTCCCCAATCGTACTGATATCCTAATGGATTACCTCCATTGGGGTTTGCTTTCAATGTAAGCGATTGCCCCAGACAAATTAGGGTATCTTGAGTAACATCTATACTTAATGAGTCTCGGACTATAAAGGTGTAAAATGCGGTATCATTCGTTTGTGTACATTGGTCGGTGTATGAAATCCAATATGCATATTGTCCTGAACCTAAGGGGTTTATTATCCATTCAACAAAAGAAGATTTACCCGATGAAGTTCCATCTGAAAATAAATAATTATATGATGAAAGTCCACCTGTTGGGTCTAATCTCAATGTTACACTTTCCCCTTGACAGATTAAAGAAGGTGATTGTTGTGTATGAGATAATGAATCCCTTATCATTACATTGAATGTTGTTGTATCATTTTTAGGAGTACAACCGTCAGAAACAATTACAGAAATAACTTCATCATCCCTAAATTGGGTAACCCAATTGTTTGTATCCAAATTAAAGGGCAACCATTCAAATTGATGATTGCTTGACACGCCTCCAGAGGCAACAGCATTTAGTTTTATGTCCTCCAAGAAACATAATGTAGTGTCAGCTATTGGATCAATATTGAGCGGATCTAATACTTTAACAACAACCGAGTCGTAAATAAATTGCTGCATACAATCATCGCCAAATCGAAGATAGATCGTTGTATCAGATGTAAAATTTATTAATAGGCTGTCTTTTCCAATAACCCCATTCCAAATATAACTGTAATCTTCATAACTCCCTCCTGCCCCTAGTGCAGTTAGCCAAATGGGTTGATTAAAACAAACGGTAGTATCTGGTGTGAGCGTTAGACTTAAACTTGGTCTAAAAGCTTTAAATTCTGCTTTATAACCTGATAGAACTGCCAATTGATCTGAGAAATGTCGTAGTGTTACTGCACCAGAATTAATCTTTATAGGGTTTCCTCCGTTGGGTATAGAATCTCCTGTAAATCCTCCAATAAGTGGAGACGATGTATTGGGCCCATTGTAGATATAAACAGAATCATATCCCTCCTCATAGGCGAACTCACTAAATGTAAGATAAGCACTATCACTAATCCCAAAATTTAGGGTTATCGTATCTCTAGTAAGATTTGAATAATTTGACTCACCTCCATGATCATATACAAAACCTTCACACACATTATATGTAGTCCATTGACCTGCAATAGGAAGAGATGCCTCACAAATATCCCTAAGAGAATCAATTTCGATGTAGGCTACTTTTTCCATCGAATCTTTGACCCCAAGAAAACACCCCTCAGCAATGAGCTTAACGGTATATTTACCTTGAGCACCATAAACATTCGTTGGATTTTTTTGAACAGAACTATTCCCATCACCAAAAATCCAAGAATAACTTTTAGTATTAAATGATTCATTTCTAAAAGGAACGATATCATTAGAAAAACAGAATAATGTATCTGCACTAAAATCAACAGTGATAGAAGAGCTATCATATTCAGGACCCACACCCACTGCATACCAAGCATTGGTCGTAGCAATGACCTCATCACTACACTCGCCATATAAATCAGCTGCAGATTGTATCGCATAATATCTTGCCTCTTTATAATTTGAAGAGGGCGTTAAATAGCTTGTTAGGTTTCGGAAGGCAATCTGCTGAGCTTTTTTAATCCCAATACTATCCACCTTGAATGAGTCTCCATTATCATTTGTACCTGAAATTCCTTTCGTTAAAAGATAAAACCAATAATTCTGCACTCCACTATTTACATGAACACCTCCATTATCAGATGGTGCTGTGTGCCAAAAATCTCCTTTATATGTGTCTGGATCTTTAAAATCATTGGGTTTAGCCATGTTACGAATACCTCTTCCTGATGAAGTAATATCCTCACCCATACCCCAGTTAAACTGAGTAGAATCAGCATAGTATTCAATAGCATTTCCAAAAATATCACTAAATGATTCGTTCAAAGCTCCACTCTCATATCTGTAAATTAGTCCAGCACTATTTGTAGTCACCGCATGACTCACCTCGTGACCACATATATCAACACTTGTTAGTGGTGACCAAGAACCTCCATTTCCATCTCCATAGGTCATCACATATCCATTCCAAAAAGCATTTACATAATTGGATCTGTAATGAATATAACTTCGAATCTTAGCACCATTCCCATCAAAGCTGTTTCTCCCAAAATTATTCAAAAAGTAGTCATACGTAACCTCTGCACCAAAATGAGCATCAGTTGCAACCTCATCAAGATTGGCATTGTAATTATTCCAGTAATTATCGGTATCTATAAAGTCAACAGCAGCACCATAAGAAGTTCCTTTCTGCATATTATACGTTTCAATCCCTTTACCTCTTCCTGATTCACGTAGTCTGAAATTGGTTGGGCTTGTACTATCTGTTTGAATTGAACGAACGCCTCTATACTTGGTATTTGCAGTTCCTTTGACCTCTACCACATGAATCAAGTCCTCTGATGCCCATACTTCTCCAGTTTCGGCATGTACATAAATATTCTTTTTAATCAGTGGTTCAACAGCATTAATCTCCATCCCGTAACACAAGCTGAAATCTTTAGAAAAATTCAAGTTTTGAGGAACGTAAACTAATTCAGGAATTGGGACATAAGTAGCTAAACTATCTTCTGTCCAAAATTTGATCATCGCCTCTTCTTCCTCAATTTGCCAATTAAAAACGCTACCCCCAGAATATTCAATAGCTATCTGCTTCGCTTCTAAAGGATCTATACTCGGCAATGTAATTATGGGATTATATATAATTCCATTGAATCCCGTGAGAATATCTCCATTAAAATGAGCCACAACCTCACTCCCCAGAATACGATGATTATTTACACTATGAGTAAATCTTATGGCATCATCATCATTTTGAGCAAATTTTTGTATTAATAAACTTTGTTTTGATAGCTTCAAATAATCCGTAATAAAATCTGAAGATTGAGTTTTGTTGATGCCAAGATACTCGACATTGACCACATTAAAATGATGCCCTTGGTCTCCCCAAACATCAGAAAAATTTGAAAGTAAATTTTGAGCATTTAAAGACCATGCTAAAACTAGCAATAAGCCTAAAGAAAACATTCGATGCTTAAGATTTTGGATTGCTACTGACATTTTATCTAACTAGGAGTTACGAATATAAAGATTTTCGATCTTATAATTTAAATAAGCTAACACCACAAAAACACTAAGAAAATTAATAAATTAACTTTTTTATTTTTATTTAGATTAAATAAAAATAGTTTTGCGTCATAAATCAGAAATAATGAAAAAAATATACCCTTTAATAATTGTCCTAATTGCTCATTTTGCAAATGCACAATCTAAAGATATCTCTAAAATTCAACTTAAGAATTCTGCTCAAACTCTAATTGACAGTAAAGATGGGAATTTACTAATGGCAGCATATGGCGAGGTTCATTTCAATCAACCTTTTGCAGAAAACATCCAATACAATGGTAGCCTGGATGTTCATCGACAAGTTTTGTTATTCGGATACAAATTCGATTCCAAAACATCTTTTATTACAGAAATAGAAATTGAGCACATCAAAGAGGTTTACTTAGAGCAGGCCTTTCTCAACTACAAAGCTAAACCATGGCTTAATCTACAAGCCGGCCTCATGCTCATTCCAATGGGCATTGTGAATGAATACCACGAACCTACGACTTTTAACGGAGTTGAAAGACCGATGATTAATAATGTTATTATACCAACGACATGGAGAGAAATTGGAGCAGGAATAGCTGGAAATCTCTCCGACATTGGACTCCGATATCAAGTCTATGCTGTAAATGGTCCACTTGGATACGATAATGGACCTAAACTCAGTGGGCGAAAACCAATCAGAGGAGCTAGACAAAAAGGATCTCAAGTAACAATTTCAGACTTTGACCTTTCGGGTAGACTTACATATTATGGTATCAAAGGATTAAACTTTGGATTTTCTGGATATTTTGGTCAAACAGAATCATCATTATTTAACAATTTGAACCAAGACAGTACTATGCTTTCTAGACAGGCTGACAGTTCTAGTATTGGCATCAACATGATTAGCAGTGACTTTAGATATCAATTAAAAAACTTTGAAGCTCGTGGAGAATTTATCTGGATGAATCTAAAAAACACGAATGAATATAACGCTATCACAGATCAAGACCTTGGCCAAACAGCTTACGGATATTATGCTGAAGTCGGGTATAACATTGGGTCTATTTTTAATCTTAAAAATAAGCTTGTTCCATTTATTAGATATTCAAACTACGATACTCATCACAAAGTATCAACCAATCAAATTAGGAATTTAAACTACAATAATGAGGTAATTACAACAGGAATATCTTGTTTTCTGAATCCTAATTTTGTAGTTAAAGCTGACTATCAAAAACAAAAAAATGGCAAGAATATAGCATCAAATACCTTCAATGCAGGCGTCGGTTATTGGTTCAGATAAGAATGCAAACACAAATAATAAAGCGAATCTGTATTCTTGGGATTGTTGCCATTTCGGCCACATGGAGTACCTATCATTTCCCGCTTCCTGTTCATCTGACAAAAAAGATAAACAAAACGCTCATTCGAATATTTGGCAAAGACATCCAGCGTTCGGATGAGATATTAATTGATTCTCACAATGGCAACCACCATGTATTTAATCTAACTCAAAGAGATTCTTTAATGGGGTATGCCATTGCATCAAGGGCATTAGGCTGCAAAATTGGTGGATGTTCAACAGATAATAAAGAGGGATCTAGTTTCGAAGAGTTCTTCTACATGACTGTCTTCAATACCAATTGTCAAATAGAGAAAGTTAAAGTTATTGAATACACATCAGATCATGGATATCAAATAGCAAATAGGGGATGGCTCAAACAATTTATTCATAAAGAAAACTTTACCGTTGGAGAAAATATAGATGCTATATCTGGGGCAACTATCTCTGTAAATTCAATCGTTAATGGAATAAATACTCAAAAAGATATTATTCGAAAACTCCAAAAGAATGACAACCTATAAGTCCTCATTACATTAACCAATATTGTCATCAGTTTTTCAATTAATTGGTAACTTATTTTAAAGTTACCTTTGAAGTGAATTGATAAACGTATGGTTATAGAGCAGATATATACAAATTGCCTCGCACAAGGAGCTTATTTTATTGAAAGTAATGGTGAAGTAGCTATTATAGATCCTTTACGAGAAATTGATTCTTATATCAATAAAGCTAGCAAGTTAAATGCCCAAATAAAATACATCTTTGAAACTCATTTTCATGCTGATTTTGTAAGTGGTCATATTACTTTATCAGAAAAAACAGGAGCAGATATTATTTACGGACCATTAGCCAACCCTTCTTATGATGCTATTATAGCTAAAGATAAACAAGAATTCAAGGTAGGGAATATCACCATAATCGCTCTTCACACCCCTGGTCACACAATGGAGAGTACCACGTATCTTCTTAGAGATGAGAACGGGAAAGATCATTGTATTTTCTCAGGAGACACTTTATTCCTAGGTGATGTCGGCAGACCTGATCTTGCTCAAAAATCTGCTAGTATTACTCAGGAAGAATTGGCGGGAATTTTATTTGAAAGTCTCAGAAATACCATCATGCCCTTGGCTGACGACGTGATTGTTTACCCTGCACACGGTGCAGGGAGTGCCTGTGGCAAGAATATGATGACCGAAACAGTTGATACCCTTGGAAATCAAAAGAAAATTAACTACGCACTGAGACCCGAAATGACAAAAGCTGAATTTATTCAAGAGGTAACTGACGGACTATCTGCACCCCCAGCCTATTTCCCGATGAATGTCATGATGAATAAATCGGGCTATGTGAATATTGACGAGGTTATATCTAAAGGAAACTCTCCACTCCGTCCTAGAGATTTTGAAATAGCAGCTAATGAAAATAACGCAATTATCCTCGACGTTCGACACGAGAAAGAATTCATCAAAGGGTTTATCCCACGAAGTATCTTTATTGGTATTGACGGAAACTTCGCCCCATGGGTGGGAGCAATTATCAAGGATGTGAAGCAACCGATTCTTATTGTTGGAGAAGAAAACCGATTAAATGAAGTAATTACCCGACTAAGCCGTGTAGGATTCGACAACACCCTCGGATATTTAAAAGGTGGTTTTGATGCTTGGGAAAAAGAAGGGAGAGAAATAGATACCATTCAATCTGTTCCGACTAGCCAATTTGTGGCTGAATATATGACCAATCTAAACCCCATTTATGATGTTCGAAAAAAAGGAGAATGGGACATCAGACATCTCAAAGATGCTCATCATATTTGTTTGAGTAAGCTTCATGGAGAGCTCGATCAATTTCCTAAAGAAAAAAACTTTTATGTGCACTGTGCGGGAGGCTACCGATCAGTAATTGCATCTTCTATCTTAAAAATGCGTGGATACCATAACCTAATAAATATTAACGAAGGATTTGATGCTATTCAACATACTGCTTTGGAGTTTATTTCTGAATAATTTTGCCCAAATCACTTCGATTTAAATAACACAAATAATTTTTCTGCGTTAAACTAGCAAAAATCAGTTATGACCGTTCAAATAAGCCGCTTATTACTCAGTTTTCTTTTCATTTTCGGTGCTATAAGTAAGTTAATCTCCATGCCTTTTTTCGATGGTATGGTTGCCGAATTAATTCTTGGACAAAATTATTTTAATCAACCTCAAGAAATGATTCTCGTTCAATGGCTGACTCGGATACTGGTGGCTTTAGAACTATGGGTTGGTATTGCTCTTCTTCAAAATAAAGGTTTCATAAAGGTAACCTTGCCTCTGACTTTACTCACATTAATCTTATTTACCATTCATCTCTTTTATGAGAGCTTGAAAACTGAAAATGGATTTACAGAAGGTAATTGTGGATGCTTTGGAGATGTATTACCCATGAACAATTTAGAGTCCATCACTAAAAATATAGTCGGAATAGCTCTTGCCATATACGTCTGGATTAAGTATAATAATCAAACCTTTCGAACTTGGATCCCCTCTTTTTTTGTAGGTTTAGTTACACTATTCACACTCAGCTTTGGGGTAAAATCTTATCAAAATGTCTCAGAAACAGAAAGTTTAAGCACCTCTATACAAGACACAATAGACCAAGACACTATAGCTGTTAATTTTCTAGATAGTCTATCAGTTGATTCAGCATCAAATTCTACATCAAATAAAGAAACACTCATAGAGGAGTCTCAAGAAAAAATAATACGTCAAAAAGAGATCATCACTACAATTCCCAATATTGATGCTTCAGTTTCTAATCAAAATAAACCCCAGTCTACAATTGAATTATTGAAGTATTATGCCCCTGATTTAAAATCTCATCTGCAAAAAAACGACACTACACTAGTATGTCTATTTAGTATGACCTGCAGTCATTGTCAAGAAGTTTATCGTGATATTTCCTCTATGAAATCATCACCTCAATTGCCGCCAATTTATCTTATCAACTACGGTACATCATACGAACAAAATTACTTTTTTTCTCAAGCAGGAAGTAGCAAAGATCCTCACTTCAAAATTGAAGATTTCACCATCTTCAAACGATTACTTGAAGGAAAAACTTACCCTAGAATCTTGTGTGTTAGTAATGGAAAAATTCTTAAAGAGTGGGATGTTGATAGTTATCAAAAAGAACAATTCATAAATCACTTTGGAATCAAGGAAATTAATGAAAAGGAAAAAGATGGTGGCTTGCAATTAGACTTAAATCAAGGGGAAAGCCCTTGGTAATTATTTGATTTTGTATTCCAAACCCAATTGAATCATATTCGTACTTGGAATTTGATCATATGAGTTCAACATCGATTTTACCCCGTAACCATAATTATAGCTTGACCATAAGCCCCACGACTTTGTTAATTCATAACGAAGACCTATCGAACCATTAATTCTCATTAAGCTCTTAGCTGCTAAATTTTCATCTAAATAACTAACATCCAAAGTACCGTTAGTAGTCGATGCTGTATAAAGTCCATTGGCTTTTTTGAGGATATCAATATTTATACCAATACCACCAAAATATGAGAGTCGTCCTCTAGACATCGTCTGATAATTAAGTTGTAAAGGTACACTCCAATAATCAAATTTTGCTGTGCAATCTGGACAAACATCTTGTTGAGATGTGCTAAATGTACTATCTGCAATCACATCTCCAATCAGAGCAATGTATGTTCCCCTTGGCGAAATAATATAGTTGCGATCTAATAGTTTTTTCTTATATGAATACGTTTTTTCAGTAGTAGTAATGCTGTAGTTGGTTTTCTGCTGTAGTGATATCATCCCAAAACCTGTGGTGAATTTCCAACGATTTTTTTGAGCCGATATATTTATTCCATATACGAGAGCTTTCACAAAATGGTTGAGATTTTTTTAAAATTTATTTTTTGGCAAGGGTTTTTTGCCACATCCAGGCATGATACATCATGTCGTTGATGTCATATTTTGCTTGCCATTCAAGCACTGAACTAATTTTTTGAGTATCTGCAAAAATTTTTTCTACATCTCCCGCTCTTCTTGGTCCAATCGTGTAATTTAAATCGAAATTGCACTGCTTCTTGAAGGCTTGCACCACCTCCAAAACGGTTGATCCCTGTCCAGTACCCACATTAAACACGTCCACACAATCCGTCATACGATCAGCAAAAGCCATTGCTTTAACATGAGCTTTGGCTAAATCAACCACATGAATATAGTCGCGAATACACGTGCCGTCTGAAGTATTATAATCATTCCCGTGAATAACCAACTGCTCACGAATACCCGCTGCTGTCTGAGTAATGTACGGGACTAAATTACTAGGTACTCCATTGGGTAATTCTCCGATTTGAGCAGATGGATGGGCTCCAACTGGGTTAAAATACCTTAAAAGTACAGTCTTGATTTCTTTGTGTTTTGCATAGTCTCGGATAATTTCTTCTCCAATTATCTTGGTCGTACCATACGGACTCTCCGCACTTTTAATGGGGGTATGCTCCGTAACAGGTAAGTCTTCAGCCACTCCGTAAACCGTACAACTTGACGAAAATATCAAATTCTGAACGCCATACTTGTTCATGGCTCCCAAAAGACTAATCAACCCTCCAATATTGTTTTTATAATATTTAATTGGATTGTCTACAGATTCGCCAACAGCCTTGTATGCTGCAAAATGAATAACTCCATAGAAATCATGCTCTTTAAAAAGTCGATCTATTGTTATTTCATCATTTACATCGCCAACTACAAGTTCAACAGGACAACCTGATATAGTCGTTATCCGATCCTTAACGCCTTTGGTAGAGTTTTCTAAATTATCAATAATCACAACATCATAGCCAGCAGATTGTAGTTCAACAACGGTATGGCTACCTATATATCCGAGCCCACCTGTAACGAGTATTTTTTTCATTGCTCTTGCAAAGATAAGTTAATGGAAATGAATCAGCTTTTTGACTAAGAATCCTGAGGAGAATATACCATCTTGTAATGTTGAATGCCTGCCTCTTCAAATTGCTCTCCAACCTGAGCGAATCCATATTTTTTATAAAAATCTACTACTTGTACTTGAGCATGCAAATAGATCAATTTACCTTGGTCTACCGCAGACAAAGCTGCTTTGAGTAAAGATGCACCAACAGACCTTGTCCTGTAAGCTTCCAATACAGCAAATCGCTCTAGTTTAGTTCCTTGACTTGTCTTTCGATACCTACACGTACCTACCACACGATTGTCACAAGTTGCAAATAGGTGAGTGCTTGAAATTTCAAACTCATCATATTCCTCTTCCTCACTTACAGATTGTTCGATTACAAATACTGCACGACGAACTTCAAAAATAGCCTCCATGGATTGAGGGGAATCAGCAACTTTAACAATTATTTGTTTATCCATAAAATACAAAGGTAGGTATTAAAAAAAATGTACATTTGCTCTGCTATACTGCATTAATTTGAAATGATAAAAAGCATTCAATATGAGTTGGTTTAAGCGAGCAAAAGAAGGAATTCGTACAGAAACAAAAGACAAAAAACCTACCCCTGACGGACTTTGGTATAAGTGCAAACAATGCAAAACCCCAACCAGTACAAAGGAATTTGAGTTGAATTTGTGTGTTTGTCCTAGTTGTAATCATCATGAACGAATTGGTTCAAAGGAATATTTTGCTATTCTTTTTGATGATGGCAAATTCAAGGAACTCGATGTTGATTTGAGCTCAGGTGATCCGTTAAAATTTGAAGATACAAAAACCTACCCCGATCGAGTAAAAGCCTCAAAATCAAAAAGTGGCTTGACGGATGCTGTAAGAACAGCTGTCGGTAAAATCAATGGGTTGAAAGTATCCATGGCAGTCATGGATTTTGCCTTTATAGGTGGTTCTATGGGATCTGTTGTAGGAGAAAAAATTGCTCGAGCAATCGACAAAGCAATCGAGCTAAAAATCCCCATGATTATCATATCAAAAAGTGGTGGAGCTCGTATGATGGAAGCTGCTTTTTCACTCATGCAAATGGCTAAGACATCTGCAAAACTTGCTCTCCTAGCAGAAGAAAAGCTGCCCTATATTTCTGTACTTACAGATCCAACTACTGGGGGAATTACAGCTTCATTTGCAATGCTTGGCGATGTAAATATTGCCGAACCTAAAGCATTAATTGGATTTGCTGGACCTCGAGTAATTAAAGAAACAATTGGCAAAGACCTTCCCGAAGGATTCCAACGTTCTGAATTTTTGCAAGAAAAAGGATTTGTTGATTTTATTGTAGAAAGAAAAGATTTGAAAGAAAAAATATACAACGTTCTGAATATATTTGGAACGCATAAAAGAATGGCTAAAACACAACAAAAAGTTAATTGATTAAAAAATGAATTTCCCCGAAAATTTAAAATATACAAAAGAACACGAATGGGTGTCAATGGATGGTGGTATTGCAACTATTGGAGTAACTGAATTTGCACAAAGTGAGTTGGGAGACATTGTATTTGTTGAAATAGAAACTGAAGGTGAAACCCTGAACCAAGATGAGGTATTTGGGACAATTGAAGCAGTAAAAACTGTATCCGACTTATTTATGCCTATCAGCGGTGAGATTGTTGCCATCAATACAGATCTTGAAGATGCTCCAGAGAGTGTCAATGAATCTCCTTACGAGAATGGTTGGATGGTCAAAATTAAAGCATCAGACATGTCTGAAATCGAAGGACTGATGGATGCTGACGCATATAAGTCGCTCATCGGCCAATAAAAATCACTTTTTTGAAGCTCAAACGAGCACAAATATTTGCCTTAATTTGGACTGCATTTATAGCAAGTTCTTGTTTGTTACCTGCCTCAGTATTTAAACCCTTCTCTTTTCAAAATCTATTAGGTTTAGATAAACTCATTCATTTAATACTTTACTTTGTTTTTGTTCAACTATGGGGATTGAGTAATAAACATTTAAACCTGAAAAAGAAAATCGTTATCTTATCATTAGGAATCATCTACGGAATCCTAATCGAATTTTTGCAAAGTGCCATGAATAACGGCAGAAGTTTTGAAGTAGATGACATGATTGCAAACACCATCGGCTGCATTTTGGGCGTATATCTTTTGACAATAACCAAAAATAAACTTCCGTTATTAAAAAAGTATTTACCTTTTCATCAAAAAGGTAATTAAGGTATAAATATTTTACGTTAATTTTGAATCACTATACTTATGGAAGTTAAAAAGTATCCAAAGCCCGAAGTTAAAAACAAACGAATTGACTTCTTCTTGACTGGACTAGCCTTCTCTTTATTGGTAGTTTTTGGAGCCTTCTCATATACGATATATGACGATAGGCCTGATCAATTAGAGAATATCATCATTGAAGAAGACTTAGTCGTTATGGAAAACACTGTTCAAGAAAAAAAACCACCACCACCACCTCCTCCACCAGAAATTGAAGTGGTAGAAGATGACGAAGAAATTGAAGAAGACCAACCTGAGATTGAAGATAACGAGATTGATCAGGATACGGAAATGGAAATGTATGAGCAGGAAGAAGAAGAACCTGAAGAAACCAATGAGGTTTTTGAAATCTTCGACGTATCTGAAAAAGCATCTTTCCCAGGCGGTGATGCTGGATTACAACGTTTTATAGCAGAGAATATCACCTTCCCTCCAATGGCATTAGAAAATGACATGCAAGGTACAGTGAATGTGATGTTTGTAGTTGATAAAAGTGGAAGAGTTCGAGATGTAACTATCTTGGGAAGAAAAAAGGGATTTGGTTTGGAGGATGAAGCTATGCGAGTCATCAAGTTAACCTCTGGCAAATGGCGACCAGCCAAACAACGAGATAAATCCGTAAATATGCGATTTAGAATCCCCGTGAAATTCCAAATATTTTAAATTTCACCATTATATTATAGAATCCCCATGCAGAAGTATGGGGATTTTTTTTGTTTATGAAATATTGCACCAATTATTTAAGTAAGCATAATAGTCTATTAATGAGATAACTAAATTACTTGCAAGTGCTTGCAAGCGATTATAAACGTAAGTAAGTACTTAAAGCAATAATTTTTTTTGATTCATCCATTCACTTTGTAGTGTTGTTCGAAAGGAGCAACAGAATTTACTAAATATAATAATCGTCTCGCAGGAGACACTAAACAAAACAATTTAAACACTTAACAATTATTATGAACGCATTAAAAAACAAAGTACAGTTGATCGGTAATCTAGGAATGAACCCAGAAATCAAAGAACTTGATGGAGGAAGAAAAGTAGCGAAGTTCACGCTTGCTAAAAATAGAGTTAGGTGTTATTTTTTGATTATTATTCAATAAATGAAAATCAAAAAGGAGAAAAAGTACAAGACACCCAATGGCACAATATTGTCGCTTGGGGCAAGACTGCATCTCTAATGGAAGAATTACTTACCAAGGGGAAGGAAGTTCTTGTAGAAGGAAAGCTAACAAACAGAAGCTGGGATGACAAAGAGGGTAACAAACGTTACATTACTGAAATTGTCACCTCTGATTTTCTAATTCTAACTCCAAAAGGTCAAAGTAAAACAGAGGAAATCCCTTTCTAAGATAATTTCTCTTTAAATTAAAAACCACTCGCTGAGCGAGTGGTTTTTTTTATGCTCTTAGAATCTGAGCGGTATGCTCCTTAGTTTTGACTTTTTCTATTACTTCTTCCACTATTCCCTTTTCGTCAATAATAAAAGTAGTACGTGCTACACCCATATATTCTCTACCGTACATACTTTTTTGAACCCAAACTCCAAACATCTCGCAGGTTTCTTTTTCAGTATCCGCTAATAAGTCAAATGGCAAATCATACTTATCGATAAACTTTTGGTGCTTTTTTTCATTATCTGGACTAACGCCTAATATCGCATACCCCTCGCTCAAAAATTGATCGTAGTTATCTCTCAAGTTACATGCCTCTGCTGTACATCCTGGCGTATCATCTTTGGGATAAAAATAAAGTACTAGTTTTTTACCCGCGTAGCTTGAAAGCGAAATCGGATCTCCTTTTTGATTAACTCCCTTAAATTCTGGTGCCTTGTCTCCTTGTTTGATATTACTCATATGTATTGAACAAAATTATTGAAAGTTAGATTATTAAATATCAATCTTTTGCTCAAATTTAGATTTATTATTCCGAGCATCTTCCACAATCAATTTAAAATTATACGTTCCTGGTTTTATCCAATTCGGGATGGTTCCATATATGGTGTTCGTCTTGGGTTCATACTCAGCTAATATCCATTTATCATCAATAGAGCATGCAAACTTTTTCACACCACTTAAATTATCCTTTACCCTAAATCGATACGATTTACCCACTTTAACTGCCTCAATCGTTGGGGCTTTATTATCATATCCAATGGCATATTCTCCTAGAGAACGGGTTTTAAAAATAAGCACATTTCCATTCAATTTTCCGCCCTCATAATACGTACGTGACCCGTCCATGCTAAAAGCACATAGTTTTGATCCATAACTCATCCATTTTTCTGGGACACTATACGACACATTGATATATGAATGGAGTGCGGTATATGGGTAGTGCATCTGCAACGTCTTACTCAACATATTTTTTTTAGCATTCTTAATTTTTAGTTTAAAATCAAATGGATGATAAATTGATTTTTTGGGAACATTGATATCCCATTCATAAAATTGAATACGAGTATTATTTTTTACTCGTTTAACCTCCTCAAAAGTCCCTTCAAATGGGAGTGGTAAATCATTGGCATTTTTATCCCCGTAAATCACCCAAGAAACTGAATCTATTAAACCCACAAAATCTTTTAGATACATCCTCATAACTACAGAATCACCCTCACCAAGGGTTACATTTCCAGCGTTCTTTTGAGCATAATAAGGTAAAGGGTTGAATTTTTCTTTGAATAATCGAACATATGTTTTTTTATCCTTCCATTTCAAAAAAGGATCAATGTGAGCGTTGATAAATCTCCCTTGTGAAAAATTAAATTTACTGATTTGATACGAGTACACCAGTTGACTATTCGCCGTAAGCCAACAATAATTGACTCCTAAAACATTCTTTTTATCTGTAAAATACTCGTTTGCCCAAACACCAAAGCTATACTTCCCCGGTTTAAGATTCATTACTTTTCCCTTTTGAATTTGATCTCCCCATTTGCTGATGGTCATATAAGGATAGTTACCCTTTGAGTACAGTACCTCCTTGTCTCTTTTATATATGCTCACCCGTTTAATTTCTGGCTTCAATTTATCCTGAATAGGTAGACCATGTAAAAGCGGATTGGTGCTCTGCCCGCTAGGGTTTCTGATTTCAAAGTGTAAATGAGGTCCTCCACTTCCACCAGTATTACCGCTCAGTGCAATCGCCTGCCCTTTTTTAACTGGAAGCTCCCCTGCTTTGGGGTATAACTCAATTTCAAATTTGCGTTGCTTGTATTGTAATTCTTTAACATAATTAGCAATGGCTCCTCTAAATTGTTGCAAGTGACCATATACCGTTGTGTAGCCATTGGTATGTCTTATATAAAGCACTCGACCATAACCTCGTGTACTGACTTTGATCCGTTCTACATATCCATCTGCAGATGCACGAACATTCCATCCTTCCACTCCACCAGTCCTCATGTCCATTCCTGCATGAAAATGATTGCCTCTCAATTCACAAAAACTCCCAGAAATAAGAATATTTCCATCTAAAGGGTTTGCAAAGAAATTAGCTGTGTATTGATTGATTTTTTGTTTGAGCTTAAATGGCTTTGCAATTATCTTAGAATTTTTTTTAATTTCGGATGACACCAACTTATCTTGAGTTTGAAGTAATTGACGGGTAGAATCCTGATTGGAAGAATCAGACATAGTATCCTTTGATGAATCAGGATTACATGCAAAAGATAATGCAATGATAAATCCAATAATTACTCTATTTATCTCCATTCCATTCTAACGTTATAACAAATTTAAAGACTCAACAAACGACTATGATTCAAGATGTAAACATTGACACACGATTGTTAAAAATGTGTACAGATTTGGAATTTAAATATTAATCAGTAACTTAATAAAAAGCAAGATTGATAATTTTATTACCATCTTTTAGATAATTTTAATACCTAATAAATCATTAAAATGAAGAAGCCAACATTTCGAATTCAAGAAGAGAACTCCGCTTACACCATCCAAATGTATGATGACAAGAATCATTTTCTACTAGAAAGTAAAGAATTTACTAATTACAAATCATGTCAGGAATTCATTGATCGATTGAGAGTTCACATGTGTTTTCAGACCAATTTCTCAAGGTGTAAAAATGATCAGGATTTATTCGGATTTGAGATTCGAACCTGTTGGGACGATTTAATTGCATCAAGTGCCTGGTATATCTCAAGAGAAAAGAGAGAAAGAGCCATGAATATTGCATTCCAATGTAACAAAGAAGCGATCTTCATTCACACTCCATTGCATGAAAAAGATGACAACACAACTAAATCAATCATGAATGTAGCATAATTTAGAACCCTTTACTTTAATTAAAAAGAAGAATAACTTCAATAAATCTATGTAAAAGCTATATGTAATCTGTTTACCTTTGTGGCTATGATTACTAATAATTGCTCTGAATGTATTGTCAGACACAAGGGCTAAAAAAATCTCAGATTGAAGAGTATTTAGACTTTTATGGAGGAGCTGGTTGTCAGCATATAGCCGTAGCCACGGATGATATTATTTTTACCATTTCAGAAATGAGAAAATCAGGAGTAGAGTTTTTACATGTGCCAGGCACCTATTACGACACCGTGCCTAAGCGAGTTGGAAGTATTGCTGAAAATTTAGAAATTCTTAAATCATTAGGCATTATGGTTGATCGAGATGATGAAGGCTATCTCCTTCAGATTTTCACTAAGCCGTTAGAAGATCGACCGACCCTATTTTTTGAAATCATCCAACGAAAAGGAGCAAAATCCTTTGGCAAAGGAAATTTTCAAGCACTCTTCGAAAGCATAGAAGCAGAGCAAGAACGCAGAGGCACACTTTAACACGATAAAACCAATCGATGATTGGCGTGTTTATCTTTCAATATGAGTAAGAATAATGAAAATACACCCTATTACACGGGGAATGCTAAGTTTTCACCTATTCCACTTACGGTATCGTCTCCTCAAATAAAGGCTGAGAATAAAGGCAAAATCAAAGCTTCTGCAGTTGAGACCATGCAAAAGCAGGCCAATCAACAGATTAATATGCTCAAAAAGCAAGCCGAAACGATTATGGAACAAGTCCGTCAAATAGAAAACCGACTCCAAGTTTCATATGGCATCTATGAAGCGGAAATGAAATTCACTCCCAAGATTGGAGAAGAATATCATCTATACGAAAAAGACGGTGCTAAAGTACTTTCATTCATCTCTCCAAACGAATGGGGAAAAAATATGCCTTATGATGAATTTCTAGCCACTGTTTTACTGCTTGCAGATCGCACTTGGGAAGTTCGGGTAGAGCAGGGTGATGAAGAAACGCTTCGTTTGATATAATATCTTTTAATTCATTGAAATGTTAATTCTGGTAATCAAATCCATAACTTATTGATTAGCTAATTCAATTTAGCTATTCCATAAGTTGTTATAGTTTTGCTAATGTTTGCAGTTTCAGACAAAAATGAACTATTAGTCTAGTAAAATGATAAAAAAAATTATACAGAATGGATTCAAAAAAATCGGCTATCGAATTCAAAAAATTGACCAAAGCAAATTAGACCTTACTATGGCTGGAGGGCTTCAAAGATGTTTGGACAGGGGATTAAATGTAAACACTATAATTGATGTTGGAGCATCGAATAGCTCATGGTCAAGGATGTGCATGGAATACTATCCTAACGCCAAGTACTTAATGATAGAAGCCCAAGATGCTCATAAAAACGATTTAGAAAAATTAAAAACAGAAAATAATAATGTAGATTATGTTCTTGCTGCAGCAGGAAACAGGGAGGGTACAATTTATTTTGATAATGAGAGTTTGTTTGGAGGATTAGCCTCCGAAACTCCTTTCGAAAAAAACTGCATAGAAGTACCCGTTACATCTATTGATAAAGAAATTAAAAAGAGAAATTTAAAACCTCCATTTCTAATTAAGTTAGATACACACGGTTTTGAAGTTCCAATTTTGGAAGGAGCTCAAGATGCCTTAAAGCAAGCAGAACTTGTCATCATTGAAACCTATAATTTTCAACTTAATAATGACAGCTTAAAATACTATCAAATGTGCAAATACATGGAAGACTTAGGATTCTCATCAATTGAAATGGTTGATTCAATGCTAAGACTTTTTGATAAATCATTTTGGCAAATGGATACCTTTTTCATACCATCAAACAGTAAAGAATTTAATTATAGAGGGTATCAGTAGACAAAAAATAACTTAAACCGTCACCTCCTCCAATATACTCAGATAATTCACGTAGCGTGTTACAGCAATTTCTTGATTTTCGACGGCCTTTAGAATTTGGCAATCAGGCTCTTCGGTGTGCAAACAATTGCTATACTTGCACTGTGCTAATCGACTTCTCATCTCGGGGAAGTAATGGCTCACTTGGTTAGGTTCAGTTTGGACCATCCCAAAGTCTTTTATGCCGGGGGTGTCAATAATCTTACTGCCTTGTTCTCCCAAAAACATCTGAGCAAACGTGGTCGTATGTCTTCCTTTGTGATATGACGAAGAGATTTCACTTACTTTTTGGTTGCTATTGGGGTGAATGGCATTGATCAATGTGGACTTCCCCACCCCAGAATTTCCTGCCAACAACACACACTGGTTGCCAATAAGTTGTTCTATGAATGATACATCTTCTGCATCTAAAAAACTAACATTAAAAATATCGTACCCAACGCTTGGATAAAGCTCCATTAAGTGATTGCGATGAAGTAATGCCTTTTTAGAATCCAAATCTTTCTTATTGAGCAGGATCGTTACGGGAATATGATAAGCCTCTGCTGTTGCTAAAAAACGATCAATGAACCCTTGCGGTGTGTGTGGTTTAGCTGGCGATACAATCAAAAAAGCTCGATCGATATTCGCTGCAATGATTTGAAACTGCTTGCTTAATTTATTTGATTTCCTGACAATGCAATTCTGTCTTTCTTCAATCTCTTTGATGAGGTATTCTTCTCCATCATTATCAAGAATAACCGAGTCACCAACAACTACTGGATTTGTACTTTTTAGGTTAAGTGTTCTGATCTTGCCCCTAAGGCGAGCATCAACCTCCTCACCATCAACTAAAACTTTGTACCAACTTCCTGTAGATTTTGTGACAATACCTCGCATGTATGTTTAAAATACCTGAGAAGCAACCGCCTTGGTGCTCGATGAAAAACTCATCGTATAAAAATGCAATGCAGGGACATTGTTTGCTTTTAATTCTTTACACTGCTGAATACACCACTCGATACCTATCTGGCGAACAGCCGCGTCGTCTTTTGCTTTATCTAATTCAGTTGCAAAAGGTTCTGGAATATCAATGTTAAAAATCTTGGGGAGATTTCTTAAATGAGCTTTTTTGGTAATGGGTTTGATCCCTGGAATAATGGGTACGTTAATACCCGCATCTCGGCAATTTTTGACGTAGTCGAAATACTTTTGATTATCAAAAAACATTTGTGTAGTAATGAACTTTGCTCCTGCATCTACTTTCCGTTTCAAAAACTTTAAGTCACTGCTCATATTCGGTGCATCAATATGTTTTTCTGGGTAACCCGCAGCTCCAATACAAAAGTCCGTTTCGTTGGTATTTTTCAGTTCTTGATCTTGATAAATCCCATTGTTTAAATCTGTGATTTGACGAATTAACCCCAAGGAATTTTTATTTCCATTTTTTTCTGGTCTAAACATTCGCTCGTCTTTCAAGTTATCTCCTCTAAGAGCTAATACATTTTGGATGCCCAAGAAAGCCAAATCAATCAGTGCATTTTCGGTCTCGTCTTTTGTAAAACCACCACAAATAAGGTGAGGAACCGCCTCTACCTGGTATTTATTCATGATGGCCGCACAGATAGCCACCGTACCCGGTCGTTTTCGAGTACTCACTTTGTCATATCCCCCTTCTTTTCGAGGACGTTCTATGAATTCCTCACGATGATAGGTAACATCCACAAATGCAGGGTTGAATTCCATCAATGGATCAATGGCTGCATATAGTGAATCAATGCTCTTTCCTTTGAGAGGAGGGAGTACTTCAAATGAGAATAGTGTATTGTCTGGTTTTAGATATTCCGTTAATTTCATGGCTTAAAAAGTCACGTTTAATGTTTTTACTTCGTTGTTTCTTCTTATAGTAACCGTTGTCTGGTCCTTTTTGTTGTAGGAAGATAAAGCTTTCATATAATCTTGAATATTTGCAATATTAGAATCTCCCATACCAATAATAATATCCCCTTTTTGCATACCTGCTTTTGATCCCGGTCTTTCAAGTTTAACTCCATCTACTCGCATCCCCTCACCGTCAAAAATATAATCAGGCATGATTCCTAAAGTCACTTTAAAATTCATGCGAGTAGGCTCTTCTTTAGCTGTCTCAGTAAAAGATATTTTTCCATAAGTATTCAGTTTTTCTAACATTTTGAGCATGTACGAGATGACGTACGCCTCCCCACCATAATTAACAATGGAAGGGTCATCTGTAGGCTTATGATAATACTGATGCTGACCTGTAAAAAAGTGAACTGCTGGAATATTCGCCAAATAAAATGAAGTATGGTCAGAGGCTCCAATTCCACCTTCCGTAGTCTTAATTTTTGAAATTTTACGCTTGGAATACGAAACCTCACCGATAACTTTTTCCCACGCTGGGGACGATCCTACGCCATTAATTATTAATGTCTTTTTTGTGGAATCTAAATGACCAATCATATCCATATTCATCATAAAATTCACACGCTGCTCAAGCATTAAAGGGCTATTTACAAAAAATTTAGACCCTACCAATCCTTGTTCTTCTCCAGAAAATGCAATAAACAAATAATTGTTATTCTTATACTTTTTAGGTTTTTTGAGGATTGCTCGAGCAATCTCAAATAATCCAGCTACGCCACTTGCATTGTCATCTGCTCCATTATGAATGTCTCCTGGAGTTTCTGCCAAAGACCCTCCTTTTTGACCACGGCCCAAGTGATCATGGTGTGCTCCAATCACGACAGTTTGGCCTGCTTGATTGTCAATGAACCCAAGCACGTTGTGGGCATTTTTAGTAATCATGAGTATATCTAGATTAAACTGGATATTTATGGTATCAAGGGAACTTAAATCCTTTTTGACAAAAAAGATTGGAATCCCACTATTGTCGATTGTTTTAGCTAGTTCTCCACTAGGGAATAAATCTTCGTTAGCACTGTAATAGATTACCGCTTTTGCACCTCTTGATTTAGCATATGCTACTCTATACGCTATCCCCGACCAAGAAATGTATCGATTATGAGGGTGAACACCCCCAGGGATATTCATTTTAATTAAAACAGTTTTCCCAGAAACTTTCTTGCCTATGTAATCCTGATGATTAAGTCCTGCATCCTCAATTCCAAAACCAATATTTACAGCTTCTCCTTCATATACTCCTTTGTTTGAAGAGGCACTTAACGGATAAAAGTCTTGAAATAACTTCAATGATTCATCTCCCAAAAGCAACTTTGAATTTGATTTGGCTAACCTCAAATCTGGCGTGGGCATATACTGATAAAATGTTCCATCTTCTCCAGCAGGTTCAAGCCCTATTGATTCATATTGCTTTGCAATGTATTCTGCAGATTTTTGATCATTTTCAGACCCACTTAATCGTCCCTCCAACTCATCACTGGCAAGATAAGCAATGTGTTTTTTCACACGTTTTGAAATTTTTTTCTCTCCAAATCTTGGCTTTTGTGCCCATAAATTTGCTGAGCTAATACTCGCTATTAATAGTAATAAAATTAATCTGATGTACATGTTAAGTAATGATGTTTCCGATGGTTTTAATGATGACCACAATGATAAGAACTGCAAATATAATTTTAAGGCGTTTACTCGAGGATTTTTGTCCCATTGCAACTCCTAATGGTGCAGCAAATAATAGTCCTCCAACCAATGGCAGAAATAAGCCCGGCAACAAATACCCCCATTGATATCCAATCGTATTGGCGGGTTGGTATGAAGCATAAAGCACCATCATAGGAATCATCATTACAGGGATAACTCCTATAGAAATAGATGCAGATTTTTTAATACCCATCTTGAGGTATTGAGTAAACAAGGGAATCATGATTACTCCTCCACCGAGTCCTGACAACCCTGCGATAATTCCCGTCAGTAATCCAGTAATAGAAAACTTAGCCATGGAAGGGTTGGTTTCTTCAGATACTACTGCATTACTTTTATACAAAAACTTAATGAGCATCAATACCAATAAAAAAATAAAGAAGATACTAAAAGATGATTTATCGTACCACGATCCTTTAGCTATTAAATGGGATAGCAAGATGCTACTCGGCACCGCAGTCATACAAGTGAATAGTATTTCTCGAGGAAAAAAGGCATTGAGTTTATATTGTTTATACGAACTAATTGCTCCCGCAAAAAATGTAGCTGCAAAAGAATTAGCTAAAATATATTTTGATAGTTCAGGGTCTTCATATCCTAGATAAATTAATACCGAGCTTAATACTGGGACAAATACAATTCCTCCGCCAACGCCTAGCAATCCGCTAATAAAACCACCGACTACTCCAAAAAATATAAGGGTAAAGATTAATGATAACTCCAAAATTACAATGTTAAATGTTGATTATAGATGGACAAATCAGAAAGGATTTCTTTTGATATATGCCAGTCTGCGTCATCATCAAATCGTACTTCGATTTCACCGCGTTCATAATAATAGCGACGGACTATTTCTTGCTCAAGTAATTCTTTCAATTCCAATTTATGATTTTTAGTATCATTCATTTTTATGCTGTCCATAGCTGATTTTAAGTTAGAGAGTTCAGTCGATAGAAATTCATAATACTTATCCTCCGTCGCTTGTGATTCTAGTCGCTCGATATCTTTCTCCGTTCGTGTTACATAATCATAATCTTTGTCTCTTATAAAATCACAAAAATCATCAAATAGATTATCTGAAATATTAAACTCTAAAGGCAAGTTAATCGAATCATTTTTGCTTCTAAAAATCGTAGCATATTTAAAAAACAAGTGATTTTTAATGAGGCTTTGCGATAGTTCTGAAATCCTAACAGGCTCCACCTTCACGTCGGGATGAATGCCCTCCCCATCAATTACTTCTCTTCCACTTTTTGTTTTAAATATCCGCTTCGAGCTATCTGCTACAGCTAGAGCTTTACCCTTTATCTTATTACTATAATCCAAACGCTGAATTAGTCGTCCACTCGGTATATAGTATTTAGAGGTAGTGATTTTCATAGACGTATTAAAAGAGAGCCCTTTTGTGGTTTGCACCAAACCTTTACCAAATGAGTTTCTACCAACGAGTACAGCCCGATCCAAGTCTTGCAAAGAACCTGCAACAATCTCACTAGCCGATGCAGAATTTCCATTAATTACTATGACTAAAGGAATTTCGATATCAACTGGTGCATTCAACGTCTTAAACGATCTATTATCTTCTGGGTATTTACCCCGCGTTTCAACGATGAGCTGCCCTCTAGGAACAAATACATTAACAATGTCAATAGCTTCATTTAAAAGACCACCACCATTATTCCTTAGATCAAGGACTAATTTTTGTGCTCCCTGATTTTTTAAAGCTATCACAGCATCTCTTACTTCCTTTCCCGCTTTGGGAGTAAAACTTACTAACTTAATGAAGCCAATTCCATCTATAATACCATGATAAGGCACATTTTTCTGAATAATACTTTCTCGAATGAGTTCTTTTTTAATCCTACCAACAGACAGACGATCAACTTCTACAGAAATTGTACTACCAGATTGTCCAGTCAAAAGATCATGAACCTCCGATTTAGTCTTGTCTTTAATGGATATCCCATCTATGGTTATGATTTCGTCCCCAGCCATTAACCCTGCTTTTTGGCATGGCTTCCCCTCCAGAGGCGAATCTATGTAAACTCGATTATCAATTCTTCGAATGGATGCACCTATTCCAGAATAAGTACCCGTAACTTGAAATTTATAATCCTCGGCTTGGGCTTCACTATAAAAATTAGTGTAAGGATCCAACGACTTCAACATGCCATCTATGGCAGATCGTATGAGCTCTCCTGGTTTCACTTCATCAACATAAGTTGTATTAACTTCTTTATAAACCTCAGCAAAAATGTCTAAGTTTTTAGATATCTCGAAATAATCCCCAGCCTTGAAAGCTAGCAAGAAAACAGCACTGATTACAGGGATTAAGATGTATTTTTTCAACATGAAATTTCCGTTCCCACAAAGATAACTAAACTCATCAGTTCAATGATTAACTGCCTAACAAAGACTTAATTATTTAAAATGTGCATTAAAATACTCAAGGCACTGGATCGTATCCACTTTTTTTACTCCAGGGATGGCAACTCAATATTCGTCTAACAGATAGATAAAAGCCATAAAACGGACCATGTTTTTTTATGGCTTCTACCGCATATGCACTGCATGTTGGCGAATAGCGACACGTTGCGGGTAAGAATGGAGATATTATTTTTTGATAAATCCAAATAGGTAAGAGTAATACCAATGATAAAACCTTACTCAATCTTCTTAATAAATTCATCGATAGACAAAGTTAATTTTTTTTCGAGCGTGCGATGATCTGCTATTTCCTTCCCTAAATAAATGATACCTATTGCGTATTGAGTATCATCTTTAATCGCTTGATAAATTCGCTGCTTTTGAAGTCTGTAAATGTCTGTAATTTGACGCTTGATTCTATTCCTATCTACTGCTTTTTTAAACTTCCGCTTCCCTACAGATACTAATAATTGGCAAGGATAAGGGGTTTTCAATTCCTTTTTAAGATAGACAAAAAGAATTGGCGGTTGAAAGATGGATTCACCTTTTTTTTGAAAAATTGAATCAATCGTTTCCTTGTGTGAAAGTTTTTCTTGCTTGTGAAATGTATTGGATGTCCCCATTTAAATAACTTGGGGGAGAAAATTAATGCTTGTGACGAGGCTCGTCAGAAACACTTAGCTTTTTACGCCCTTTCTTACGACGAGCTGCTAACACTTTTCTACCATTTTTAGTTGCCATTCTTTCTCTGAAACCGTGCTTGTTTCTTCTTTTTCGTCTGCTTGGTTGAAATGTCCGCTTACTCATTGTATACTATAATAATGACTTAATCGTCTGTTTATTCTTTTTTAAAAGGCTTGCAAAAGTAATGTTTTATTCAAAAACAAACACACCTAATTTCACTTTTTTGTAAGTCGAAGATTTTTTAAACCCAAAAAAACTTTTTAACTCGCCATAAAATCCTCGATATCCGAAATTTCAACTGGCATTCCTACCTCATCCATCATATCCACAGGACCATTTTCGGTGATGAGTATTTGATTCTCAATTCGCACGCCAATCCCTTCTTCTTGAATGTATATCCCAGGCTCACAACTGAATGTCATGCCAACTTCCATAGGCTCATATCTCATACCACTATCATGCACATCTACTCCTAAAAAATGAGAAGTGCCATGCATAAAATACTTTTTAAGGGCTGGCCATGATGGATCTTGATTCTTAATATCATCATTAGTCAAAAGACCTAGTCCCATCAATTCATCCTCCATCAAACCTTCTACCTCTTTCTGATATTCCATCAACAAAGTTCCTGGCACCAATTTTTCTCGGGCTTGTTTCATCACACGAAGTGTTGCATTATAAACATCTGCTTGACGAGAGGAAAATTTACCGTTTGCAGGCAAGCATCGTGTCATATCACTCGCATAATTAGCATAATCTACCCCACAATCGATGAGAACTAAATCTCCGTCTTTTACTTGCTTGTTATTTTCAATATAATGTAAGGTACAAGCAGATAGACCACTTGCGACTATCGGCTCAAAGGAAAAACCATTGGCTCTATTTCGAGTAAACTCGTGTATCAATTCCGCTTCGATCTCATGTTCCCAAACACCAGGCTTGGTAAACTTCATAACACGCTCCCACCCTAACTTAGATATCCTTACAGACTCCTGCATCACCTCTAACTCAAAAGCAGTTTTTACACTACGTAAACGTTGTAATATTTTACCCGCTCGTTTGTATGTATGCAATGGATATAATTTTTGTATTTCATGAACGAAATCAATTGCCTTTGCTGGACTCTTTGGAGAAAATCGATCATTCTCATTCAATGGAAGATATATATTATCTGCCATATTAATGATAGGTCTCAACTGCTGCATATAATTCCCATTCCAATAGATAGAATTGATACCACTCGTGGAAGTCGCATCCTTTTTGGTGTATTTATAACCATCCCAAACTGCAATCATTTCATTGGTCTCTACCAAAAAGAGGCATGCTCTATATTCTGGTATTGGGCAATCAGGGTATAGCACTAAAATACTGTCTTCTTGATCCATACCACTCAACCAAAAAATATCCGAGTTTTGCTTAAACTTATAAGTCATATCGCCGTTCCAACTGTATTGGTAGTTGCTATGAAAAATAGCTATACTATTGGGTTCCATTTGGGCAACAAAACGATTGCGATTTTGAATAAATAACTGTGGGTTGAGTGATTTGTACTTCATAATATGTTTGCAAACTTAAGAATTTGCTAGATAAGAATCCCAATGGACCCATAATTGATAGGACCTCATCTTGTTTTGAAATTCAAATTGATACTTTTGTGTATTATCATCTACCATGTCAGAATCAATCCAAAAACTACTGAATAACTTAAATGTTGCATCAAAAAATGCAAGTATATGCACCGGAACTCAATGGATCACTTCTTCAGAAACAGAAACTAAGGAAGTACATACACCAATGGATGGATCCAAGCTTGGGGAGGTAGTTTATGCTAGTGAGCAGGATTATGAAAAGGTGATTTTGCAGGCACAAGAAGCTGCCAAATATTGGAAAACTGTTCCAGCTCCTGAACGAGGGTCAATTGTAAGACAATATGGTTTGAAGCTAAGAGCCCACAAGGAAGACTTGGGAAAATTAGTAAGCCTTGAGATGGGGAAAAGCTACCAAGAAGGATTAGGAGAAGTCCAGGAAATGATTGATATCTGTGATTTTGCTGTAGGACTATCTAGACAACTGTATGGTCTTACCATGCATAGTGAGCGACCAAATCATCGGATGTATGAACAATGGCACCCTATAGGTATTATAGGCATAATCTCTGCATTTAATTTTCCAGTAGCTGTATGGGCATGGAATAGCATGATAGCTGCTGTATGTGGTGATGTATGTGTTTGGAAACCTAGCGAAAAAACACCCTTAACGGCTATTGCCTGCCATCGATTATTAGAAAGTGTGATTACCGAAAATAATCTACCCGAAGGGATATTCAATTTGGTTATTGGGGATTATAGAATTGGAGAACAAATGGCAAAAGACAAACGAATTCCAATGGTTAGTGCTACTGGAAGTACCCGAATGGGGAAAAGAGTAAGTGAAGTTGTGGGTGCACGTTTAGGAAGTTCACTCTTAGAACTTGGAGGCAATAATGCAGTCATTATATCCGAGCATGCCAACCTGGATAATGCTCTTATTGCTGCTGTTTTTGGTTGTGTGGGAACAGCTGGTCAACGATGCACCAGTACTCGAAGACTCCTTATTCATGAATCCATTTTTGACACATTCAAAAACAAGTTAGTCAAGGCATACGGACAACTAAGAATTGGTAATCCACTCGACGAAAACAATCATGTTGGTCCATTGATAGACGAAGATGCTGTAACGACATTTACCCATGCAGTACAAGCAGTTCAAGATGAAGGAGGTGAAGTATTAATAGGTGGTGAAGTACTTTCTGGAAAAGGTTATGAAGGGGGTTGCTATGTAAATCCATGCATTGCTACTGCTAAAAATCATTTTGAAATTGTTCAAAAAGAAACCTTTGGACCTATTGTTTACCTGATCCCATTTAAAACATTGGATGAGGCTATTCAATTACAAAACGATGTGAAACAAGGCTTAAGTTCGGCCATTTTTACAGATAACATTCAAGAAGCTGAACGTTTTTTAAGTGCTGCAGGTAGCGATTGTGGAATTGCTAATGTGAATATTGGAACAAGTGGAGCAGAAATCGGCGGTGCATTCGGAGGCGAAAAAGAAACGGGTGGTGGGAGAGAAAGCGGATCTGATGCATGGAAAAAATACATGCGTCGTCAAACAAACACAATCAATTACGGTACAGACTTGCCTCTTGCACAAGGAATTAAATTTGACTTATGATGTTGAAAAGTCTACTCCTTAAATACATAATTTATTCCTTTTTATTAAGCTGTTCTATGTCTTATGCACAAGACTTTGGAGCTCAATTATTATTGGGAGCAAATTTTAGCCAGGTAGATGGTGATCAAATGGGTGGTTACAATAAACTAGGAGTTAATACAGGTATCCAAATCAACAGGCCTATGAATAAAGACTGGGAGTCTGCCTTTGAAATAAGATATAGTATGAAAGGTTCAAAGAAAGTAATTGATCCCGAAGGGCCTCCAACACCCACACTCAACTTAAATTATCACTACCTCGAAGTTCCCCTACTTGTTAAATACCTGGGCTGGGAAAAAATAGAGCCCTATGGAGGACTATCAGTGGGAGTAAATATTTTTAATGAGCGGGATGATAATGGAAGAAAAACAAAAGAACCCGATCTTAAAAAAACAGAAATTGGCTTTCACCTAGGTGGTTCTTATGCCTTAAACAAGCGAACAAATATTGATTTGAGGCACTCCTACTCTCTTTTTTCCATTCGAGATTATCCGATAGCTGCAAACTCTCCTTCATTATGGGGCAGAGTTGGGTGGTTTAATCGACTATTTACACTTGGAGTTTCATACGATCTGAAACCCTAACCTTCTTTGGAAAACAAATCCTCTCGTTTAATATGCAGATCACGTTGCGGGAAAGGAATGGTGATATTATTTTCTCGAAATGATTCCTCAATCTGATATCTTAAATCACTCATCACATGATCAATAGGAAATAACTGATTGCTCCAAAACACCAATTCAAAATCAAGACTCGAATCCCCAAAATCTTTAAAAAATACATTAGGGGCTGGGTTAGTAATTACCTTAGAATGTTTCCAAGCACATTCCTCGAGTATTTTTTTGACAAGCTCCACATCGCTTCCATAGGCAACGCCTACATTAATCTTGAAACGAGTAATCGTATCGCTTGTACTCCAATTGATTAATTTCTCACTCACCAATTGGTGGTTTGGTATAATCATCGAAATACCGTCACGAGTGGTTACTTTTGATGTTCTCAATCCTATTAAAGTAACTTTTGCTACTACACCATCAACCTCCACAATGTCATTGACACGTATGGTAGGTTCTACCAATAAAATAAATCCAGATACAAGATCATTGGCCACTTGTTGCAAACCAAGACCTACACCCAGCAATAGTGGAGTTAAAGCCAAAAAACCAGTCCAATTCACATGAAATGCAACCAAGGCTATGATAACAAAAATGAGAATAGATACATATTTCGTAATGCGGGTAATGGCAAATTCTCTACCACTATCCAATCGACCTGATTTTACTGCAGATTTAGCCAACTTCTTTACCCATTTGTAGGCAAACCAAATGATAAAACCCGAAATAATTATGTATAAGAGACTCGATAGAGTGACCGAACCTTGATCTCCAATCTTAAAAAGTTCTGTTTTAAGAAAATCTTTCATTGCTTACTTGGTGTACGTTTTGTTATAGACGAGTGCAAAGTAATCATCTCCAAGGTCTAAATATCCATATTCATAGCAAAAATGATAAGTTTTTTATGCTTTTGTGATGTAGGTATTGGTAAAATACTCAAAGCTAAACCCCTCTTTGGTCAATTGTTTTTTGGAAACCTTGACCGACTTATCGAGTGGACATAGTTCAGCTAGAATGGATCTATTTTTCTTAATGATTCGGTTAACTTTTCGAATGTAATTATTTGAACTCCCATATTGAATATTATTAAATTCGTTGCGACATTGTTTATCACAGAATTTTTTATCTGCTCTCCCTATCAATGGCTTCTCACAATTTAGGCATTCTCTAGACCCCATGAAGCAAAGATATTAAAAAACAACCCAGCTCTTAGAATAAGTTAAGCTGAGGAGTTTGTTTGATTCCAAGTTTTTGGGGAGCAGCCTTTTGCTTTACTTTATTTAACTGATATTTATTTTTTGCAAGACGAACCTGTTGATGAATCGTTTGAGCTACTGCACTTGATTTTTTTCTTCGATTGGATGAATCTTTGTTTAAATTTCCTCCTTGAGCCTCTGCAATCTGGTGCAATACTCGCGATGCTCTGAGTGGAAACGTTTTATGAATCCAATTTTCAAATAACAAAGCTGTTGTTCCATTTAAACGCAATATAGTATAATTCAAAAATGAGGCACCAGCATTACTCACTGCTTCGCAGATTTTAAAAATTTCATCGCTGTTTAGACCTGGTATTATCGGAGCAAATAAAACACCAACTGGGATTTCATGGTCAGATAACGTTCTGACCACTTTAAGTTTATTTTTTGAACTGGATGTTCGAGGCTCTAAAGTTCTTCTCAAGTCCTCATTCAAGGTAGTAATTGATATACAAACTTCGACAAGACCCTTGGCAGCCATTTTTTCTAAAATATCAATATCTCGACAAACCAGTGCGTTCTTGGTAATAATCTCAACAGATTGATTGTACTTTAAACAAATCTCAAGAAGTTGACGCGTAATTTTTAACTTTTGCTCAGCGGGTTGATAACAATCCGTATTCCCGCTGATAGTTATTTTTTCTCCTTTCCAAGATTTACTCTTAAGTTTATGCTCTAGCAATTCTGCTGCATTGGATTTATAAAGTATATTTTTTTCGAAATCAAGACCAGCATTATACCCCCAATATTCATGCGTAATTCTAGCATAGCAATACACACAGCCATGCTCACAACCTTGGTATGGATTCATACTCCATTCAGGAACCATATCGGGATTATTTATTCGGTTAAGTATGGTCTTAGGGTGAGTCGGGATGTATTTCGTCTTCTCATCAGCCATGAAGAATTCCTCATCAAAATATGAACCATCCCAGAAATGTTCTAGATGATGTTTAGATAATCCATTGTTAATTGGAGTCTGTACACCACGTCCATTGAAATTTGAGAGATTGACAATATTTTTATCTAAAAGCATGATTAAAATATACACAATAAGTGCACATTACAAGAATAATAACAGAACTATTTTCCTCTAAACTCTATCCAAAACTGCTTAAAGCCAGATTTGGAGGAAACCATTTTTTTAAATTCTTTCCAAATGGTAGATGGTTGTTTGTTTTCACCAATCGTTGGTAGTGGTGTGTATTGATCTTCTCTAGAATCAATTGTTTCAATTCCCAACAGTTCATCGCTCGATTTAAATTGAGCTCTTGCCTTAGCTGTATGTCCTAATTTTTGTTCTGCCAAACCCAAGTTATTCATGGTTATCGCATCAGTAGGATCAAGTGATAACGATTTAGTGTAATCCTCAACGCTTCCTTCAGTGTCTCCAGTTTTGTCTTTAATGTAGGCTCTACAACTATAGAAATATGGGTTATTCGGCTCCAGCTCAATTGCACTATCAAAATCTTGTATAGCATACTTGAAACGCATATTAAACTTACACACTCCACGCTCGTTGTAATATTCTGCATTATTTGGATATTTAGCAATCAGACGATTCCAACATTCCATAGCATTTTCCCAACGCTTTGTCTTTTGATATGAGAATGCCAAAATTGATAAATTACTTTCTTCTGAACTCCCCTCTAGTTGATTGATTATAGCTAGATAATCACCTTGCTCATATAACGCTTTGATATTCACTCAATAAGTAACGCACAAAACACCATTTTGATTTTATTTTTTTGAGTAAAATGAGATTAAGTTAGGTTGGATAATATATTCGCAAACAGAAATGAATCATATTAATCAAGCAGCTCAATTACTTTGGGACTCCAACGCTAATAAATCAACTGTTACCCCAGTTAGAGCTATAATCACTGCTACCGATATTGAAGCAGCTTATGCCGTGCAAAAAATCAATATTCAAAAGCGTATTGAAAATGGCGAGCGTGTAGTTGGGAAAAAAATTGGACTCACCTCCTTTGCTGTTCAAGAACAATTGGGTGTAGATCAACCCGATTATGGCATCTTATTCGAATCCATGCAAATAGAAAACGGAGGAGAACTCCCCCACACCGATTTGATGCAGCCCAAGGCCGAAGCAGAAATTGCATTTATGATTGGAAAAGATTTGGATGGAGATATTGACATTACAGATCTCATCGATGCTATCGAATATGTTTCCGCATCCATCGAGATTGTGGGTAGTCGCGTTGAAAATTGGGATATCCGTATCACAGATACGATAGCTGATAATGCTAGTGCTAGCCATTTCGTGTTGGGGAAAAATAAAGTTCACATTGATGAACTGGACCTACCTAATTGTACTATGTTCATGACTAAAAATGGAGAAATTGCCTCAGAAGGCATCGGGAGTGCATGCATGGATAATCCACTGAATGCTGCCTTATGGCTCGCTCGAATAATGGCAAAAAACGGAACACCACTAAGAGCTGGAGAAATTCTCCTCTCTGGAGCATTAGGACCAATGGTTCCAATAGAAAAAGGAGACCTTTTTGAAGCAAACATCCAAGGGCTAGGAAGTGTAAACATCCAAATCACTTAACCATGAAAAAGAAAGCAGCCATCATCGGTAGCGGGAACATCGGCACCGATTTAATGATAAAAATCATCCGAAACTCTTCAATACTCGAAGTAGGTTGTTTGGTAGGTATTGATCCCATTTCGGATGGACTAGCAAGAGCCAAACGCATGGGCATTGAAACCTGTAGCGAGGGAATTGACGGACTTATTCAAATGGATGTATGGAAAGAAATTGCCGTTGTTTTTGATGCAACCTCTGCCAAAGCTCACTTGTATAACCTTGAAAAAATCAAGCCTTTCCCCAACAAAAAAGTAGTTGACCTCACCCCTGCTGCCGTTGGACCATATGTGATTCCTGCAGTCAATTTTGATACAGAGCTAAGCGAAAAACTTTCTTTGAATACCAATATTCATTCTGAATCCATTTTTAATATGGTCACTTGTGGAGGACAAGCTACCATTCCTATTGTAGCTGCTGTAAGTAGAATTGCACATGTACACTATGGAGAAATCGTTGCTAGCATAGCAAGTAAGTCTGCTGGTCCAGGTACGCGAGCCAACATTGATGAGTTTACCGAAACTACCTCCGAAGCCATTCAAAAAATTGGAGGAGCAGACCAAGGCAAGGCCATTATCATACTTAACCCTGCAGAACCTCCATTGGTCATGAGAGATACTGTTTTCACCTTGAGCGAACCTGCAGACCGAGAAGCAATTCGTGAGAGCATCCATGCTATGGTAGCAGAAGTTCAAAAATATGTCCCAGGATACACCCTTCATCAAGAAGTGCAGTTTGATGATATTCCCGAAGACCAACCAGTTTTCATTGAAGGCTTGGGATACAAACATGGACTTAAAACAACCGTACTTTTACAAGTAATCGGTGCTGGACACTACCTCCCTGAATATGCTGGGAACCTTGATATTATGACGAGTGCAGCCCTTGCTGTTGGAGAAAAAATGATTGGATAATTATGAGCAAAAAGAAACTTTACATACAAGACGTAACGCTTCGAGATGGCATGCACGCCATCAGACACCAATACGATAAAAAGAAACTAAAATCCATTGCCATTGGTCTAGACCAAGCGGGAGTAGATGCCATAGAAATTGCTCATGGAGATGGGTTGAATGGTGGTAGCTTCAATTATGGATTTGGTGCTCATACCGATTGGGGTTGGCTCGAAGGCATTGCCGAGGAACTAAATCATGCGGTACTCACGACTCTTCTATTGCCAGGCATCGGAACCATCGAAGACTTGAAAAAAGCTCACGCTTTGGGTGTACGTTCTGTGCGTATAGCCACCCATTGTACCGAAGCCGATGTAAGCAGACAACACATCGAAGCTGCCAAAAAATTGGGGATGGATGTCGGTGGATTTTTGATGATGGCTCACATGAATGAACCCAAAAAATTGGCTGAACAAGCCCAACTGATGGAAAGCTATGGAGCAGATTGTGTGTATGTAACTGATAGTGCAGGTGCACTCATGATGGATGGAGTGGCGGATCGAATGAAAGCATTTCAAGATATCTTATCTAACGATACTGAGATAGGCATTCATTGTCATCACAATCTCAGTTTGGGAGTAGCCAATACCATTGTAGCCATGCAACACGGAGCTAATCGACTAGATGCATCGCTGGCAGGCATGGGTGCTGGAGCTGGAAATTGCCCTTTGGAAGTACTGATAGCCGTCTTGAATAAAATGGGGGAACAAACCCAAGCTGATGTAAATCAACTCATGGACTTGGCCGATGATGTCATTCGACCCCTACAAGAACGTCCTGTGCGTGTAGATCGAGAGACCCTCAGCTTGGGGTATGCAGGTGTATATTCTAGTTTTTTGCTGCACAGCGAACGAGCTGCCCAAAAATACGGACTTAATACCGCAGACATCCTACAAGAACTTGGAAAACGTAAAATGGTAGGTGGACAAGAAGACATGATTGTTGATGTAGCATTGGATATGGTAAAAAAAAGGGGTTAACCACACCTTTATTCAATCATAGAAAATAAAAATGTCTACTCAATCAATTCTAGATTTATAAAACAATCTTCGCCTGAATCAATTTTACCTATTGCCTTAATTGTTGTCGGAGTCATATTGGATATATTAAATAAATCCATAAAGTTGTCACTTCCAAAGTTAAATTTCAACCTGCTTCTTGACAACATTTCCCATTCTCCTTTGCCTTTTGTACTCGCATTAATACTGCCATTTTTAAAGAGTTTAAATATCTCATTCCTGAGGTAACGATATTTGGGTTCATCAATCAACTCCATTGCATTTGGATAACTTCTTATGTTAATAATTTTCCATGTTTTACCTGCTGCACTTGACAATAAAGGAGATGAAGAAATACCTCCCCAACGACCATGAATATTGGTCATTGCATTGTTTGCAGCGTTAGTGACTAATGGACCTCCAGTAGAGTTTCTAGTATCCCAATTAGTTTGATCATTGAATGATACATCAAAATAGTACTCGATTGGCTTTAAATTATTAGAAAAAGTAACCTTACCATTTGATCTAGTTGTTCCCCAATCAACTGAATTAACCTCATTCAACCGGTCACTGTCAGATTCATATAGATAAACTTTGGCACCTTCGACTATGCCGCCCATAACACCCTCATTCAAATCCAAATACTCATTAGAAACCTCAATGGTTAATGAAGTTGGATCTGACGGCAATATCATGTCTTCCTCTGGCTTACATGAAAATAGAAAATATGGAACGACAGCAATAAGAGTTCCCAGTAGATAAATAAATTTTTTGTTTTTTATATTCATAGCAATTAAAATTAAGAAACAAACATAAATATCTATGCATTTCAAACACGGAATTACATGTCATTTTTATGTAACTTTAGTTTTAAAAACCCTACTTCGCCTTAAACTTGGTTATAGCCTGTTTGGTAAAGTCAGAAAGAACAAGTTGACCGCTGATTTCTGCACGTTCGGCAAGTAGCTGATTCCAATGCTCGGTTCCTTGCCAAAAGATTTTTTTCAATTGTCGCATTGCCTCTGGGTTAGACTGGCAGAGTCGATTGGCTAATGCGTCGATGGCCTCATCCATGGCTTCGGCAGTATCGTAAACTCCCGTATATAGTCCCTTGGATCTTGCCCACTCTGCACTTTGCCATTCGGTAGCATTAATAGCCAACTGGCTCATGGCAGATACCCCCATTTTTCGTTCTACTGCTGGCCCTACTACAAATGGTCCGATGCCAACGGCTAACTCACTGAGTTTTATAAAGGCATGTTGGGTAGCTAGGGTATAATCAAAAGCAGCAGCCAGTCCTACTCCTCCACCTACGGCTTTGCCTTGCACCCTTCCGATGATCAATTTAGGGCAGGTACGACAAGCGTTGATCACATTGGCAAATCCTGAAAAGAATACCTTTCCTGTTTCTAAATTATCAATAGCTACCAACTCATCAAAACTTGCTCCAGCACAAAATGCTCGTTCACCAGCACTTCTCACTACAATGACTTTAACAGCATCATCTTCTCCTAATGTGGTGATGGTATCGGCTAGTTTAGCCAACACCTTGCCCGGCAATGAGTTACTCAATGGGTGCGAAAATTCGATGGAAGCTATTCCTTGTTCTATGGTATAGGTTACGTTTCCTTGATCTACTGCGTTCATGTTATATCTCGTCTTCTTGATTCCTTTTTTTAACCATGGTCAATATGGTAGCTAGAGCCACCGTATCTCCAGTTTCGTCATATACATCCACCAAAAACTTGACAATGCCTTTGGCCACATCTTCTTCCGTTTTCTTTTCTTGATTAATTTTCTCTTTAACGGTAAATCGCACCCCAATAGTAGCCCCTGGATATACCGGTTTAGTAAATCGACATTCGTCCAGTCCATAATTGAGTAACACAGGCCCTTTTTTAGCATCTACGAACAATCCTGCAGCCTTACTCAGCACAAAATAACCATGGGCAACTCTCCCCTCAAAAGTGGTTCCCTCGAGCGATGTTTCGTCCATGTGTGCATAGAAGTTATCCCCGCTTACATTGGCAAAATTGACAATGTCTGTCGTGGTAATGGTGTGCTTGGCTGTAACAACGGTATCGCCCACTTCCAAATCTTCGAAGTATTTACGAAACGGATGTACGTCTTTTTCTTTGTATGCTCCACCATATTGATATTTTTGGGTGATTTCTGTAAGCATGGATGGATGTCCTTGCAATGCAGTACGTTGCAAATAGTGTTTTACACTGCCTATGCCTCCAAGTTCTTCTCCACCTCCAGCTCTTCCCGGACCTCCATGCATCAATTGTGGCATAGGAGAACCGTGCCCTGTGCTTTCGGGTGCAGACTCCTCATTGAGTACTAATATTCTTCCGTGATAAGCAGATGCTTCAACGGCATATTGGGTAGCTATGTTTATATCAGACGTTGCAATGGTGCTAACCAATGAACCTTTACCCATTTTAGCTAGCTCAATTGCTTGATCCAAATCTTGGTAGGGCATCAATGTGCTTACTGGACCAAAACATTCTACCTCATGGCTATCTGTTTTCTGCATGGGGTTATCATTGAGCATCAAAATTGGTGGTACAAAAGCCCCTTTGCTCTTGTCTGCTCCTAATACATCAAACTGATCCAAACTTCCAATCACAATCGGCGTGTTTTTGGATAGCTCTAAAACTCGATTTCTCACGACATCCATTTGAGACCTATTAACCAATGCTCCCATACGAACCCCTTCTTGGGCAGGATCACCAACCGTGGTTTTGGATAAACTTTTGCCTAATGCAATTTGTGTATCCTCTAAATATTTTTCGGGAACAATGATTCTTCGAATTGCGGTACATTTTTGCCCCGCTTTGGTGGTCATCTCTCTCCGAACTTCTTTGATAAACAGATCAAAAGTTGGAGTGCCTGGTGCTGCATCTTCACCGAGTACAGCCGCATTCAAACTATCTGCCTCCATATTAAATGGAATTGCATTTTCTATAATGTGTGGCATCGACTTAAGCATTCGCCCTGTCTGAGCAGAACCCGTAAACGTAATCAAATCTTGAGCCGTTAGTTTATCTAATATTCCGTGTCCTCGACCACAATCCAGTTGAATTGCTCCCTCAGGAACTATACCACTAGCTACAATGTCCTCTACCATAGCTTGGGTAAGGTAAGAAGTCATTTCAGAGGGTTTAACAATTGCAGGAACACCCGCCAAAAGATTGGCACTGAGTTTTTCGAGCATCCCCCAAATCGGAAAATTAAAAGCATTGATATGCACTACAACCCCTTGTTTTGGGCTCATAATGTGCTGACCTACAAATGTTCCGTTGGTACTTATTTTGGCTGTATCTCCATCTACATAAAAAGACTGGTTTCCCATTTGTCTTCGAAGACTTGCATAGGTGAATAATGTCCCAATTCCACCATCGATATCAACCCAACTATCGCTCTTGGTTGCCCCAGATTGATAACTGATATTATAATATTTCTTTTTGATTTCGGTTAGGTACAATGCTAGTTTTTTTAGCATATACCCGCGTTCATAAAAGGTCATTTCACGAAGAGCCTTGCCACCAACGGTGCGAGCATAATGAGCCATGGCCTCATAGTCCAATCCTTCACTACCAGCAGTGCCAATAAGTTCGCCTGTGATTGCATGATGTTGAGCTACCCCATCACCTTGATGAGCTTGCCATCTTCCTTCAGCATAATTTTTTAATTTCATACAGGTATATTTTCCGATACATGGACAAAGGTAAAACAATCGCCGTTAAGCAAAAATGTTACTAAACAGAGGAAATCTATTTGTATATTTTCTAAATCTTTCGTTTTTGATATATTTTTTCGCAGCAAAATGAATTATAAGCTCCTATGCTCTGATATTGACGGTACACTGCTCAATAAAGATCGCGTACTTTCACCAGCTACAATAGACCAATTTAATCGTGTCAAAGACGCATGCCATTGTGTTTTAGCATCTTCCAGAATGCCTGAAGCTATGAGGCACTTACAAAAAGATTTATCGATCGAAAAAAGTCCATTAATTGCCTACAATGGGGGATTAGTATTGGCTGATGATCGGGTGCTGACAAGCATGGAAATCCCAAATACTATTGTAAGTCAAATTGCAAAATTTGCTGTTGGCACAGAGGTGCATGTAAGCATCTATAATTCAGACGATTGGTATGTTCCACAATGGGATTATTGGGCCGAGCGAGAGAAAAACAATACCAAGGTAAAGCCTTCTGTACGAAACATTCAAGAAACCATATCAGAGTTTAAGCTTACCAACCGAGGAGCACACAAAGTGATGTGTATGGGGCCTGCTGAAGAAATTGCAGAAATCTATAAATCCCTCATGGACCTTTATGAATATGATCTCCATATTTATAAATCAAAAGATACTTATTTAGAAATAGCCAATAAAAAAATATCGAAAAAATCTGCTATTCAAACCCTTCTAGATATTGAATTTCCCTCACTAGAATGGAAGCAAGTCATTGCATTCGGAGATAATTATAATGATATGGAAATGTTAGAAGCGGTTGGTATGGGAGTAGCCGTTGGAAATGCAAAACCCGAGGTCTTGACAATGGCAAATTTTGTCACCAAAACCAACAAAGAAGACGGGGTGGCTTTGGCAATGCAGGAGATCATGGAATAACTAATCAACGAAGCTCCAAAATATTTTTTCGAATCAACTCTTTTAGCTCTTCTATGTTCTGATCTTCCTTAGCAGATATAAATACAATGTTTTGATTCAATTTGGCCATCCATGTTTTTTTGAGCGTTGGGATATCGTAGATGGTTGTATCTTGAAAGATATCATCGGAGGTCGCTAAAGGTCGATACTGATCAATTTTATTGAAGATTGTAATCACCGGCTTGTCACTAGCACCAATTTCAGCAAGAGTTTGGGATACAGTAGTCATTTGCTCCTCAAACTGGGAGTGGCTGACATCCACCACATGCAAGAGAATATCTGCCTCAATGACCTCAGCTAGTGTACTTTTAAAACTTTCGATAAGCTGATGAGGGAGTTTACGAATAAATCCAACCGTGTCTGAAAGTAAGAATATACAGGGCTTGTAAGTAATAGGGTCAGGTGGGAACACGACCTTACGAACGGTACTGTCGAGTGTAGCAAAGAGCTTGTCTTGAGCTAATACATCTGATTTTGCAAGGCGGTTGATGAGGGTTGACTTGCCTACATTTGTGTATCCAACCAAGGCCACACGAAACTGGGATTCGCGATTTTTTCTTCTTGTAGAGCTCTGACTATCAATATGAGCTAGGTCTTTTTTGAGTTTGGCAATTTTATCTCGAATCACCCTTCGGTCGGTTTCAATTTCTTTTTCACCAGGTCCTTTCATGCCGATTCCCCCTTTTTGCTTTTGAAGGTGAGTCCACATTCGAGTCAATCTTGGAAGTAAGTACTCACTTTGTGCCAATTCTACCTGAGTACGCGACTGGGCTGTTCGAGCATTTTTAGCAAAAATGTCTAGTATCAGACTACTTCTATCGATGATCTTACAGGATATAAATTCTTCAAGATTTCTAATTTGAGAAGGGCTAAGCTCATCGTCAAAAATGGCACAATCAATTTTATTTGCTTTCACATAAGCAGCAATTTCTTCCATCTTTCCTTTACCAAAATAGGTCTTGGGATTAGGGAAGTCCAATCGTTGGGTAAATCGTTTTATGCTTTTAGCACCAGCAGTATACGCCAAAAATTCCAATTCATCCAAATAAATATGATTGGTGTTGATGGGAACATTTTTGGGCTCTACTCCAATTAAAATGGCTTTTTCTGGATCTACAGTGCGAATAACTTGATGCTTCAATAGATAGTTTGTTTAATTAATTCGTTCTTTTGTATAGTACTTTTACACGTGCAAAAATACATTCAAAAAATAGGGTTTATTATTCTTATTCTTTGGGCTTGCAAGATTCCTCTTCATGCCCAAGAAATGCAATGGAGCAATCCCATCAAATTGAAAGGCGGAGCCGTGTTCCCAAAAGTTATTGGAGAAAACTCTTCTGGCGTTTTTTTAATGAGATACCGCAACCGTTTTTATACCAAGAGTATTTTTATAGAACGCTACAATTCAGACTTAAACTTAGACTTGAGCCTATATCTTGATTTAAAAAAATCCCAAATTTTGAAAGTCCAGCTCACTCCTAAAGGCATTTTAATCATCAAATCAAAAAGAAATAAGACGGATAAGAATTATAATATAACGGGTTCTTGGCTATCATTTGACTTGAAACCAATGGGTGAAGACATTGCATTATTCACCCATAACAACAAACACCCAATCGGAAATAATACCATTCAGTTATGTATGAATGACATACTAAACCAATTGGCGTTGAGTCAGGTTAACTACCAAAATAATGTAGCTTTAATCTCCACTTATTGGTTTGATTTAGATTTTAAATTGATTCAGAAAAAAGACTACCGTTTTACTCACTCTAATCTCATCAATACGAAAGACCTAGTAATAAATAACCGAGGGGTTATCACCTTACATTGCCAAAAAAATGATCAACTCGAATCCAAAATTCAAGATATTATTTTGACTGTTAAAAAGGATACTGTCATATCATACACATTTGCGGACACTACTATGATTGGGTCAGCCTTGCTGGTTTATAATCGCTCAAAAGATATTGCCCAATTCGTTGGATTTTATCGTCTAAAAACTACAATGGGGTATGTAGGCACGGTGTTTTCAAACTTAGACTCAAATCAATTAGTCTGGGATACAAAATATCGTCGATTCGACCCCAAGTGGCTCAAAACATTGAACTCTGGATTTATGAGTCCAAATACAATTACAGAAGATTTTACCCTAAAGGCTTGCATCCCTAAATCGGACGGTGGGTTTCTCATTATTGCGGAACAAAAAGATATTTCAACAGAAAGTGATGTATATATCATCAACGGAATATCCCAAAGCACAGCCAAAAACATCTATAAATTTAACGAGATTTTAACCTTGAGTTATGACAATGACTACTACCCACAATGGCAACAAAGAATCACTAAAAATCAAATAACCATAAATGATGGTGGATATTTCAGTTCGGCTGCTTTATTTGTAAATAAAAAATATACGCAACTATTATACAATGACCAATTCAGAAATTCTGGAGAAGTCGTTCAATACACCATGTACAACACTGGCCAAATAAACAATCAAAAACTAATCAAAACTGAACTTGATTATCTTGCTATAATCCCTGATGGAGCGATGCAAGTTGCCTCCAATAAATTAATTATTCCTACCTATAAGAATAGAAAATTTTCACTTCTAAAATTAATTTACAATTGATTAAATTACTGACCCAAAAAAATAGTATTGGATTGATATTTTCAGGATTGATTTATCTGAGCTATGCATATATTTTATCTGATTTTACGGGTCAGAAATTGGGGATAATGATTTTACTTTATTTAGAAAGTGTTATACTAAATTATCTCTGTTTTCGATTTGGAATCCTAGGTCAAAATACCGCTCTTCCAACGTTATTATTTTCTGTATTTTCAGCTTTATTCATCATGGATTTATCGATAGATCATATTGGATATGGAGCTATTTTTTTAAGTGCTTTTTACTTTATATTTAGAGCTAAAGAAATCCCTAATTTTTCAAAAACGTACTTGATATATATGGGACTTATTATTGGAACATCTCAAGCATTCATTAATCACAGTATATTTTTATTCATCCCCATCTTGTTTCTGTTTATTCAAGTTGGGATTGTTAACACTCGTGGATTTTTAATGGCCCTGACTAACCTAGGGATGACCATTGCCAGTGCTATAGGCCTCTATTATCTAATAAATTCCCCCGAACGTATTCTCGAAATGATTCCAGATTTATCATCTGACATTCCGACAAATAGCCAAGCTCTTTTTAAAATTACATCACCAATCGTCATATTCAGTATTATTTTTCATATCTCAAAGCTAAATAGTTATTCCTTCAGATTTCCAAATTTGAGTAAAAATATAAATTACACCTTTTTAGTTCAAGTTCTACTTGGCTTTGTGATAGCATTTATCACTAAAGATCAAAATCTAATGATATATGCCTTAATGGCATTAGCTATTTTGCTATCATTTACTTTTGTTTATCTTCAAAAAAGTGTATTCGCTAATGCTCTATTTACTTCACTCATAGCTACTGTAATAGCATCCCTCTACATCTGTCAAATAATATTCTTGTAACACTGCGAATAATTAATTTTCTTTGCCCAAACTGATCTAGATTTAGCATATGAACGATGATGTAAAAATGATTCTCGACGAATTGAAAGTTGCTGCAGAAAAAGCACTAAATCATGTAGCTGCAGAGGTAGGAAAACTTCGAGCAGGCAAAGCAACACCATCTATGCTAGATAGTGTAACAGTAGAATATTACGGAAGTCAAGTTCCTCTTAGTCAAGTGGCAAACGTAAATACACCTGATGCAAAAACTATTATGGTAAAGCCTTGGGAAAAAGGAATGCTAGAGGAAATAAGTAAAGGGGTTATGCATGCCAATCTTGGATTAAACCCACAAAATGATGGCGAACAAGTGATTATTAATGTACCTGCACTGACAGAAGAACGTAGGATGCAACTTGTAAAACAAGTTCGAGGAGAAAGTGAACATGGTAAAATTGGATTAAGAAGTGCTCGAAAAGATGCTATTGACTTTATCAAATCCCTCAAATCCGACGGACTTGGTGAGGATATGGCAAAAGATGGCGAAAATGAGGTTCAAAAAATAATTGATACCTACAGTAAGCGTATCGATGACACCATAGCCAATAAGGAGAAAGAAATCATGACCATTTAAGATCTTATAAACACTAATCAAAAAACCTAAATCCATAAGTGCTTGGAGCAATTTTCTTTGATTACTTCAAATTGCTTTCCATCATACTCTAGTTGATATAAAGTTAGATTTTGGTGATAAAACCGATCCATTTCACTTAGTGGTGTATCTGTAAGAAGGCATAAAAATATTTTTAGAGCTCTACCGTGCATACAGATTAAGATGCTAGAATCACTTGTCGATAGAATTTTTTGTAGTCCACTTTTTTGCCTTTTGAATACTGAATTGGGTGATTCTCCTCCCTCAACACATCGATCTAAGAGCCCTGATGACCAATCATTGACAATGGATTGATAAACTCTTTTGCTCTCAGAGCCTCCTTTCAACCCCTCAAATATCCCCCAACCAATTTCATTCAGTTCTGACAATATCTGATGTTTGTATCCTACTTTTAAAAAAGCATCAACACTTTGATGCGTTCTTTTTAGTTCACTTGTATAAATTCGATTAAATCCAATATGATGATAAGCTCGATAAAATTGAAGAGCTTGTTGACGACCGAGTTCATTTAAAGAACTATCAACACCCCTCCCTTGTATTATCCCTTGTTTGTTGTAGTCAGTTTCTCCGTGTCGTATAATATAAATCGTTTTCTTTGCAGTCATTGAATAATAATTTGATACCTTACAAATCTATAAAGATATCTCAGCTTAACGACTTTGGTAAGAATACACTGGCTGAACATCTTCAAATGGAGGTAACTGATCTTGGTGAGGACTTCGTCACGATGAGCATGCCTGTAACATCCAAAGTACACCAACCACTTGGGCTACTTCACGGTGGAGCGATAGCTGCACTTGCCGAAAATGTTGCTAGCCTTGCAGGGAATCTGGTTGTAGCTCACCAAAATAAATCGTGCCTGGGGTTGACCCTAAATACCAGTCATTTGAAGAGCGTGCGTGAAGGGATGATTTTTGCTACCGCAAAAGCTATACATCTGGGACGTAGTACTCAAGTATGGGAAATCAAAATATCATCAGAAGAAAACATACTCATCAATGTCAGTAGAATGACGTTGGCTGTAGTTGATAAAAAATAATGGATACTGAAAATATCGGGGCATTAATTCACGTCCCTCAAAAGCATAAAATAGAACAATACCAATTGAATTGCATGGAGCTTTTTGATACTATTGATACCTATTGGATGAAAAAAGAGGGGTTGGTTTTTTATCCCTTTGACCAATCAAAACAAGCTTATTTTTTTGGGAATGAGGAGAATAAAAAACCAGTCATAGAATACGACCTCATGACAAATGATTCGCTATCAAAAGAAGAATACGAAACGAGTGTATTTATGGCTAAACAGGCAATATCTTCTGGTCAAATAAAAAAGGTAGTTCTTGCTCGTAATGAAATTATATCGGGAGATTACGATCCTATATCCGTTTTTAAAAATTCTGTTAGAAAATACTCTTCTAGTTATGGATATTATGTAAATATTGGTCCTGAACAATGGGTAGGAGCATCCCCAGAGTTGCTCATTCATTATGAGACCGGTATGCTTAAAACCATTGCTCTAGCCGGAACTAAGTCTTTGAATGAAGATTTCACTTCAAAAGAAAAAAATGAACAACAAATGGTATGCGACTTCATTGAAGAAAAATTGCACTCCCTCAAACTAGCTGACTATCAGAAGTCTGCCACTATTGAAGAAATTTTTAATACCATCAAGCATCTAAAAACATCTTATGAAGTGCCATGCTCACCAAACGAGGCACTGGAACTTCTAAAGACCTTACAACCCACCAGTGCTGTATGTGGATTGCCAAGAGATAATAGTTTTGAATTTATCCAAGATTTTGAAACCATGAATCGAAGTTTTTATTCTGGCATGACAGGAATTCTCAAAAAAGATAGTGCTACATTTTTTGTGAATCTTCGATGCATAAGGTTTTTTCAAAACACGATTGAACTGTTTGCTGGTGCAGGAATAACTGAAGACTCCGACCCAACAGCTGAATGGGAAGAAACTGAAAAAAAAATAGCCTCTATCAAACAACTATTGGATGATTAAGATTCCAATGCATCTTCTAATAACAGCTCATATTCTTCGTTAGGTATTTCTTTTGCACCGAATTGTTTGAGATGGTCATTGATGTATTGTGTGTCTAATAATTTAAATTGGTTTTCTTTCATAAACTCAACCAAAAAAATTAATGCAATTTTACTTGCATCTGTTTCTTTATGAAACATGCTTTCTCCGAAAAACACCTTTCCTATTGCTACGCCATATAAACCACCGACGAGTTTTCCATTTCTCCAAGTTTCAAAGCTATACCCATAACCCAACTCGTTAAGCTTGCAATATGATTTGATAATATCCTCACTGATCCAAGTATCTTCCCGATTTGCACATGAACGAATTGTTCCTTCAAAGTCTCCGTTAATCTTCAAATCAAAATAATGCTTGTTGAATAAACGTCTTAAGTTTTTAGAAATATGAAACTCATCCAAGGGAATAATTCCTCTCATATCTGGCTTAAACCAAAAGATCTCATCGTTTTCCTCAGGAATAGCCATAGGAAAATACCCTTGAGCATAAGCATATAGAAGTTCTGTGGGTTCGAGCATATGATTACTTTTGCAAAAGAAATTTTATTTTATGAAAATCATCTGCATCGGAAGAAATTATGTTGCCCACGCAAAAGAATTAGGTAATGAAACTCCTCAGGAGCCTGTCATATTCATGAAGCCTGACTCAGCAATTTTTCGACAAAGGGATGCTTTTTATGTCCCTGATTGGACTAATGAAGTACATTATGAAGCCGAAATTGTCATAAAAATAAATCGATTGGGGAAAAATATAGAAGAGCGATTTGCTACAAAATATTTTACACAATTTACGTTAGGGCTTGATTTAACAGCTCGCGATATCCAAAAAAAACTAAAAGACAAAGGTCTCCCATGGGAAAAAGCCAAAGCATTTGATCAAAGTGCTGTTATAGGTGAATTTTTAGATGTTAGTGATTATTCATTGGATAATCTCAAATTTGAGCTCAAAAAAAATGGTCAAATCGTTCAGTCGGGAAATACAAAATCCATGATTTACAATATTCCTCAAATCATTGAACATTGCTCTGAATTTTTTACCCTAAAAATTGGTGACTTAATCTACACTGGAACACCTGAAGGGGTTGGTCCCGTGAGGGGGGGGGATGAACTAGAAGGATTTGTCGAGGGCAAAAAAGTCCTACATGTCAAAATTCGATAATTCAACTCTGTATAATCTCAACGATTTTCTGAGTCCGAAAAGCAATCCATTCGTCTGCTAAACTTATATTATAAACTTTCTGCTTAAAATTAGAAAAAGGTTGTTCAAATGTTAAGGCTTCCATCAATTCTGATTGATTTGAAAAATCTTCTACTGAGGCAGTAAATTCTTCCATCAGACCAAAAACTACTTTACTCTCTAAAGGAACAAAAGATTCATATTCTGAACTCTTTTGCTCGGCTAATGAAATATCTTCTGCTGAAAAAACCTCTTCTGTTTTTTTATTTACAAAACACGTATAACCATTTCCTAAAATACCTGCAACAGTCTCTAATGTTTCTTTTTTCATATTCAAAATCTTAAGGCCACAACGAACGAGCTATTTCTCCTCTAAATGGCCATGGAATCATAGCAATTATAATTACTAGACCAAGGGTATAAAAAACAAATGCCAACTTATGCTTTGTTGAATCTTGGGATGATTTCTTTGATTTTGTTCTTCCAATTTGAACTAGCACAGCAGCAAGTAGCATACCAAAAATATGCTCTACTGTCCAAAAACGAAGTGTAGAATCTCCCATAATCTCTCCCATCTTACTAAAATTATTCGCCCAGCCTCTAGCAATGTATAATAAGAAACCAATAAGTATTTGTAAGTGAACGCTTGCTACAAAAAGTGTGGCAGATAAATTATGGTTTGCGGAATAGGGCTGTTTCAAAAAAAGACCTCGAGCAGACTTAGTAATTGCATATAACCCGAATAGTAATACTGCCCAACGAAGGATATTGTGTGAATTAATTAAAATATGATCCATGATTGTGTGTCCAAAGATATGCGAATTAGTTTAACAGGGGATTAGACGGTGAATTGGCAAGCAGAGCGTCTTTACCTCCTTTCAACCGAATAGCATACTTCCATAAATTTTTATCCATCATCTCATTATTAAAGATAATTTTAGTTGGAATGTCTCCAATTATCCAGGATTTTTCTGAAATTTCTGAGACCAACTGACCTTTGGACCAACCGCTATAACCCATAAAAAATTTAAACCGACTTGGTTCATACGCTCCAGACTTTAAACCAGCTATAATCTGACCAAAATCTCCACTCCAAAATAGACCCTTTTTTAAGGCTACTGAATCATTTATACCCGAATAAGAATGGATGCAATGTAGTCCATCCAACTCTACTGGCCCTCCTACATACACGGGCAAATTAACATGACCCAAATCAGGAACCAACTGACTCACCAAATGATCAGACTTTTGATTGAGAACAAATCCAACGGAACCCTCCTCATTATGATCCGTCATAAGGACTACACTTCTTTCAAAAGATGGGTCTTGTATGAATGGTTCAGAAATTAGTACTCTACCTATTAATCGTTTCATATATAGTTTAATTTAGATGTCTTTTTAGAATAGGATATATGTTATACTCAATATACTCAGCACTAAAATTCCTAGTATGGCTAACTTATGCTCAAATGGTGACCAGAGAGAGGCTGACTTGTTCTCTTTATTTACAACTTTCAAGCATAACCAAGCAATAACAGGGGCTGTGAGGAAGGATACTGTAGTAGCAAATGAAACCATCTGCTTCATATCTTTTACAAAAAATATAAGTAAAATAATAGTTCCTGAAGTTAGGATATATCGCCATAAATATTTTGATTGAAATTGTTGGCTTAGTTTCATTTTAATAGAAATTTCTTCCATAACTCTGGGCATAGCGTCCAAGCATGTAATGGTGGTACTAAACATGGTTGTAAATGATGCAATGGTAATAACCCATAAAAAGCTTCCCCCAAGATTAGAAACAAATATATCAATGAGTTGAGCTGCAAAGCCACCTGCAGATGCTTCTAGAGTAATATCTGAGAGATACAAGGTATGTGCACCTAGTACTAAGAAGCAAATCCCTAAAAATGCAGTGCCATAAAACCCCACTTTAAAGTCAAAATCAGAACCAGAAACCTGTTTACCTGGTTTTACTAATACCCATATACTGTGCCAAATAGCAATATCAAGTGGAGCAGGCATCCAACCAACAAACGTGACTAAAAAACTTAAATCTTGATCATCACTCAATGAAAATGTAGATTGAGCCATCATAGTAAAATCAATATTGGTCTTAAAAGAAAAGAAAAATGCAACGATGGTAGAAATTGATAAAACAATCATAACTACCTTCATCAAATGATCTAATATTTTAAACTTACCAATTTGGAGAATACACAAGCATATTATTAAAATTATGATAGAGAAATTCACTGAACTTAAATCTAGTCCTGTCATTTTTTGGACCAAACCAGCAGTCACAATTGTAACAGCAGCTTGAATAGTAAACATGGTGGTAACTGTTAAAATTCCTATGACCCACACTGCCCAATTGCCTATTTCAGCAAAACCAAATACTAGAGATTGGTTCTTCTTTTTGGCATATCGAGGCCCTAAAACAAAGAATGGATATTTGAGAATATGAGCCAAAATAATGGCTATAATAAGGATATAGCCATATTGAGCTCCAGCACGCGTACTCTGCACCAAGTGAGACACCCCAACAGCAGCACCTGCATACAATAAACCAGGTCCCAAAGATTTCAACTTGCTTAGCACTCCGTAAAAATAAAAAAGACCAACAAAATGTTGGCCTTTTCTTTAATTATTTAGTTGGATTGAACTATTAAATTCGAGCAATTAGGTCTGCAACTCGATTGCTATACCCTGCTTCGTTATCGTACCAACCCATTAATTTTACTGTATTTCCATACACCATTGTAGTTGGTGCATCGAAAATACATGAGTGAGGATTCCCAACAATGTCTACACTAACTATTGGATCTTCCGTATATTCTAGAATACCTTTCAAGTTAGTTTCAGATGCTTTTTTAAATGCCGCATTTACTTCTTCCACAGTAGTATCTCGTTTGAGGGTTACCACAAAATCAGTTGCACTTCCTGTTGGCGTAGGAACTCGAAGCGAGTTACCATTCAATTTACCTGCTAAATGAGGCAATACTAGACCAACAGCTTTAGCTGCTCCTGTACTGGTAGGAATAATATTAAGTGCTGCAGAACGAGCTCTTCTCAAATCAGAGTGAGGAGCATCTAACAATCTTTGATCAGAAGTGTAAGAATGAATCGTTGTCATAAATCCACTTTCTACACCAATTAAATCGTCAAGAACTTTTACCATTGGAGCAAGGCAATTGGTTGTACAACTAGCATTTGAAAGAATTACTTCCTCACCAGTAAGTGTGTCATCGTTTACTCCCAAAACTACTGTCTTGATATCTCCAGATGCTGGAGCAGAAATAACTACTTTTTTAGCACCTGCTTCAATGTGCTTACCAGCACCTTCAGGACTTCTAAAAAACCCTGTACTCTCAAGCACAACGTCTATATCCAATTCTTTCCATGGTAAGTTAGCGGGATCTCTTTTAGCAGTTGCTCGAATAGAAACTCCATTAACGATTAAGTGAGTGTCTGTATGTTCCACTGAACCATTAAATTTACCTTGAACAGAATCATATTTAAGTAAGTGTGCAAGAGTTTTATTATCGGTTAGGTCGTTGATAGCAACAACTTCAACATTGGGCTTTTCTAAAAGTGTTTTAAAAGCTAGTCTTCCAATTCTCCCGAAACCATTGATGGCTATTTTCATGATGATGTTTTAATTAAGATTACTTTAAATTTAATTGGTCTGCAAACCTAACTATTTTTTAAAAATAGAATCAAAAATAGTTGTATCAAAAAAATAAATATTTGTTTGATAAATTAAAGTTTAATATTTCTTTTGCACTCGCCAAACGCGATAAGTATAACACAGTTCTTTTCACAAAGCGTTTAACAATGTCATCCGAAGGTATCGGAGCCGGACAACACTTAATATAGCAATTTAAGTAATACGAGCACAAATTGGCCCGTTCGTCTATCGGCTAGGACGCCAGGTTTTCATCCTGGTAAGAGGGGTTCGATTCCCCTACGGGCTACCAGAGCGGAATAGTTGAATTTTAGTTCACTATTCCGCTTTTTTGTACTTAATTGTCAGTAATATTTTGGGAATACTCTATGCACTTATACAGATTTTGGATTCGACAAGAATTAATCAATATTCATTGGTTATTTTTGCTTTGTGAATCTTAAGCGGTCGTATATTCTATTTTTCGTATTTTTTTTGTCTTGTCTTGTTTCTGCTCAAACTCCAAAAATCAAGCTTGGATTTGGGGTAAGTTATTTGTATGATCTTTATGAAGGGCCATTAGAATTGTCAGGAACAACCGGAAATGTCTCATATGATATTGTAGACATTGATCTTAAAGGCTTGAATGGTGAATATACCCAGTTTGATATAGGACTATCTATATTATCAGAGGTTGAACTTAATAATTTAATGTCCATGAGATTGAGTTTAACCAATGGTTCTATGACATCTCAGTTTGACAACCAATATGCTAAAACAAATTTAAACATAGCAAATATTGGTTTTAGAAGGTATTTAAAGCCAAGGATTTTTAGACGTAAAGTACAGGCATATCCTTTTTTAGAGGTTGGACTTGGGATTACTCAATTTGATGCTGAGCGTTATTTCATCAAAGATGAAGGGTTATTTAGTCAAACCAATGGTGTTGCATTTTCGAATTCAGTTACAATGGGGTGTTTATTTACTTTAAGTAGAAAGATCAGCTTTGATATATCACCCAATTTTATCATAAATCATTCAGATGCCATTGATGGTTATTCAAATAAAGGAAGTGACATCATGATGCAAACATTAATCGGTATTCTATTCAATTTAAATTAAAAAAATTATGAAGAAAATTTTCAGAAAAATAGTTTTAATCTGTTTAATACTCATAAACTTTATTGCTAATGCTCAACAAGTACCATCGTATGTACCTTCAAGTGGATTAGTAGGGTGGTGGCCATTTACAGGTAACGCAATTGATAGTTCTGGGAATGGAAATAATGGAACTGTTAATGGTGCTACACTAACAACAGATAGATTTGGGGTTAGTAACAAGGCATACTTTTTTGATGGTTTTAATGATAACATAAGCCTGTCCCGAATTAATGTTAGTCAGGCAGTCACTCTATCTGTTTGGGTGAAAAATAAAAAGACAAGTGGCTATTGGAGAGGTATAGTAACCACTCAGAACAATAATACTCAAGGATTTCTATTGCAGGATGCAAGTGGCAGTTTAAAATATGATTGGACAGTTTCAAATGGTAATGGCTATTATGACTTATATAGTTCAACGTTAATAGATACATCTAAATGGGTTCACATTGTGGGGGTAATAACTTCAGACTCTATGTTGATTTATTATAATGGGAATCTTGAGTCCCAAAGAGGAATAGGCTCAAGAAATTTGGCGAGTACGGCAAACCTATGGTTTGGTTCTAGATATAGTTCAGAATATTTTAATGGGAAGCTTGACGATATTGGACTTTGGAACAGACAATTATCTAACTCTGAAATTCATGATCTATATAAAAGTAATACATGCACAACAAAGTATTCAATTGACACCATCACCTCATGTGGACCATACACCTGGACAGACGGCAAAACATACACCACAAGTAACTCGACAGCTAAAGATACTTTTGTTAATGCAGCGGGCTGTGATAGTATTGTAACGTTGAATTTGACGGTTTTTTCTTCTGTCACAGATACAGTACTAGTTGATCAATTTACGATGACTTTTAGATCAGCTTTTAGTCGTAATTCTATTTCATTAAGTAGTGATAGTAGTTACTTACTGAAAGTTACCGGCAGATATGGTTATGCAGACGGATTTAGCCATAATGACGCAGCATGGAATTATCGTTGGGGTGCAAATAATAATAAAACAACTTGTAGTAATGGTGACATAGTGCCTCGTAAAAGTATAGTGTGGCAATCAAATAATATTACAAATCATAGGCCTATCAACGATTCTCATAATTTAGCGGATTATTGTTCTGGAAACGATAAGGAATACATTTGGACCCTTGACAGTCTTTCTGGCACCCAAAATTTTTCTTTTATAGACGGCGGGGGCTACGGTGATAATCGAGGTTCATTGGACTTTAAGATTTATGTATTAAGAACCAGCAATCCTGTTTCATACTCAATTGACACCATTACGTCATGCGGTCCATATACCTGGACCGATGGAAACACCTATACAATAACTAATAATACAGCCAAAGATACTTTTGTAAATACGGCAGGGTGTGATAGTATTGTTACCTTAAATCTGACTATAGAGGAAAGGGTTAAAATATTTCAAGGTACAAGCTATTCGGATACTTCTATTTGTAAGAATGAGCCATTTGAACTCAAAGCTGTCAACCTTTCAAAAAGTTATAAGTTTATTGATTCATTGACATTAAAAATGGATTCAGTTTGGCGATATTCTTTTAAAAATCTCGACACGTCTAAACAATATCTACTTAAAGTTGATGGCCTTTGGGCTAACTGTTGTGGTCACTTAAATTATGATATGGCCTTTGGTGGGATTACCTGGAATAATATTAAACCTGTCATATGGAAAAACTATCAAACTATTTATATGAAATTAAATGGCGATACATTCCCACGGCCAATTCCAGATTTATATAATTTAAGTCACGAATACGATTACTTTACAAAGCCGAGAGGTGATTCTATTTCAATAGAGTTTTACGATAGACCAACAACAGATAATATAGGTAAATTAAGATTTCAATTGTTTGAGATAACGCAAACACTAGCTAATTATAGTTTTATTGGTTCATATCAATCAAGCGATTATTATATTTCAAATAATCAATCTAACTGGTCTGATGCCAATATATCTGCCACAAATAGTGGTGGTCATTTAGCAGATATTAATGACTCTCTTGAAAATGCTTTCATTGCTTCAAGAATTAAAACATACTCTTGGATTGGATATAATGACGTTGTTACTGAAGGTAACTTTGTTTGGAGTTCAGGATCAAATAGTACTTATACAAATTGGAGAAATGGCGAACCTAATAATTCAAATAATAACGAAGATCATGCATTAATCTGGCCAAATACAAATGGAGCAAATGGTAAGTGGTCAGATTGGAATGGTAATACTTATCACATTCTAGAAGTACCAAATAATTCATTTTTATGGTCTACTGGAGATACAACTTCCACCATCAGCGTCAATATTGATAGCAGTCAATCCTTCTGGGTTGAAACCTCTACTAGTTCTGTTACCTGTCGAGATAGTATTTATATCACCGTTTTACCAAGTTCATACGATACCCTATCATTTTTGGCGTGTGACAGCGTTATTTCACCAACAGGAAAAGTGTATACCAGCACTGGAAGCTACAACGATACCCTTGTAAATAGCTTTGGATGTGATAGCATTATCACTTCATTGGTAACTATTGGAGATACTATATTCCCAACTGTTCTCACACAAAATCTTGCATTGTATCTAAATCAATTGGGTCAAGCGTCTACTTCTTCATCAAATGTGAACAATGGCTCGTCTGACAACTGTGGAATATCATCTTACAGACTTTCAGATTCCATTTTTGATTGTACTGATGTGGGTACCAATACCATTTATTTAATCGTAACCGATAGGTTTGGTAACATCGATTCGGCTAGTGCAGTAGTTACCGTACAAGATACAATCAAGCCAACGGTGCTCACTCAGAACGTTACCGTTAGCCTCGATGCTAGTGGTGCAGGTTCAGTAACCGTAGCGGATATCGATAACGGTTCTACAGACAACTGCTCGATTGCTACTAGAACCTTGAGTAAATCAAGCTTTGATTGCTCAGAGGTCGGAGCCAATACGATTTACCTAGTTCTAACTGATGTAAACGGTAACATCGACTCTACTAGTGCGGTGGTTACCGTACAAGACACGATCAAGCCAACCGTACTCACCCAGAACGTTACCGTTAGCCTCGATGCTAGTGGTGCAGGTTCAGTAACCGTAGCGGATATCGATAACGGTTCTACAGACAACTGCTCGATTGCTACTAGAACCTTGAGTAAAACAAGCTTTGATTGCTCAGAGGTCGGAGCCAATACCATTTACCTAATCGTCACCGATGTCAACGGCAACATCGACTCAGCAAGTGCAGTAGTTACGGTTCAAGATACGATTAAGCCCACGGTGCTTACCCAGAACGTTACGGTCAGCTTAGATGCCAATGGTGCAGGAAGTATTACCGTAGCAGATATCGATAACGGATCCACCGACAACTGCTCGATTGCTACTAGAACCTTGAGTAAATCAAGTTTTGATTGCTCAGAGGTCGGAGCCAACACCATTTACCTAATCGTCACCGATGTAAACGGTAACATCGACTCTGCCAGTGCGGTGGTTACCGTACAAGATGTAATCAAGCCAACCGTACTTACTCAAAATGTTACGGTTAGCTTAGATGCTAGTGGTGCAGGTTCAGTAACTGTAGCTGACATCGATAATGGCTCAACGGATAACTGTACAATAGCAACCAGAACGTTGAGTAAAACAAGCTTTGATTGTAGTAATGTCGGAGCCAACACGATTTACCTTATCGTCACCGATGTAAACGGCAATATCGATTCAGCCAGTGCAGTAGTTACGGTTCAAGATATCATCAAACCAACGGTGCTCACCCAGAACGTTACCGTTAGCCTTGATGCTAGCGGTGCGGGTTCAGTGACCGTAGCGGACATCGATAACGGTTCAACCGATAACTGCTCGATTGCTACTAGAACCTTGAGCAAAACAAGCTTTGATTGTAGTCATGTCGGAGCCAATACGATTTACCTAATCGTCACCGATGTCAACGGCAACATCGACTCAGCTAGTGCAGTAGTTACGGTGCAAGATATCATTAAGCCCACGGTAGTTACTACCCCAAGTGATATAGCACTCGGATATTGTGATGCTACCTATACGTATGCAATACCAACGGGTGATGATAACTGCGGGGTAACCGTTACTCAGATTGCAGGACTACCACCCGGATCTACCTTCCCTGTGGGATTAACTGTAAATACCTTTGAGATTAGTGACCCATCAGGTAATACTGTAACTACCAGCTTCACGGTAGATATCAGAGCGAGGTACATGCCGTTTGCTACCCCAGATACATCCATTTGTAACAACAACAATAAGCTTGATTTATCCAAAGGCTTTGATGACATCATCTTTATCGGTAGTGGAGTAGAGGCCAATGAAAAGTTCTTTAATCCCAATTCGTTAGAGCCAGGGAGCTACTCCATCACGGCAGAGTTTACCGATAGCATGGGATGTGTTTCAACAGAGCAATTTGTTATAGAAATTAGATCTACCCCAGAAGTTCCTAGAATCAAACGGGTGGCTTCTGATCAGATTGTAACAGTAAGAGCGTATAACAACTATCAATGGTATAGAAACGGGGAGGAACTAGAAGGAGAGGACAAACAGCTGCTTAGGGTACATGAACTAGGGATCTACTCAGTGCTGGTTGGTAATGATGAAAATTGTTTTGAAGCTAGTGAGGGATATGGCTTTGGTATCCCGGTCAATGAGGAAAATGTCACCAATAAAGGGCTTGTGAAGGTGTTTCCGAATCCAACTCGTGATGTGGTCTTTGTTCAGATCAATGATGAAATTGAGTTCCATCTTTTAACACTTTCGAATGCAGTGGGTAATAAACTGATCGAACGAGAGACCTCGACCAAGGTAGTGAAATTGGATTTAACTTCGTTAGCTCCTGGGACGTATTATTTGAATGTTTTAAGTGGAACAACTAATGAAACTGTAGAAATAGTTAGGCTTTAGTAATTGAAAAAAGTATTACTACAGATTCGATAACAGTCTCAAAGCCTCTACCTGATTCTTGCTCCTTTGCATCTCATCTTATTTTTTTTATTTGTAAAATTTATTAAATTCGCTTGCAACCTTTTTCAACTTCTATCAACTTCTATCAACTTCAGTTTAATAAACTAAAAAATAATTAATATGGAACGAAAAATTTTATTAAAACCATTACTTTTTCTTGGCTTTTTCTTGGCTTGTTTAATGACAAATGCTCAAAGATTTATTAGTAAAACTATACAACATAATGGCCTTACAAGAGCATATAGTATTTACGTTCCAGCAAGTTATGATGGAACTACAAATTTTCCTTTGCTATTTAATTTACACGGAGGAGGTGGTACAAATTCCGATTGGCAAGCAGCTTCCGACTTGAGACCTATTGCCGACACTGCTGATTTTATTCTAGTTTATCCTCAAGCACGTCCTGACCCAAGTGACGGAAACTCTTTTAATTGGATTCCTAAAGTGCCAGGTTCTTTTGATGATGTGCCCTTTTTTAGTTCATTGATAGATACGATTGCTAGTAATTATCAAATAGACCAGAACAAAATATATGCTTGTGGTTATTCCTTAGGAGGAGATATGACCTTTGAACTTGGATGTAAGCTTAATAACAGAATTGCAGCTATAGCTCCGGTAGCCAGAACTATGCAAGCCAATCCAAATAGTTTTTGCTCTCCGGTACATCCCACTGGAGTTCTTACAATACTTGGTACGGATGACTTTGTTTCTACATACAATGGAATTGTATATGGCGGTATAGAATATTATATTTCTGCAGCAGCAACACATAGATATTGGGCAACGCATAACAATTGTGATACGACTGCTACTGTTAATAATGTAAGTCCAAGTGTTGAGCGATATACTTGGTCAACTGCATCAGGTTGTGCCTACGTGGAGGAACTAAAAGTGATAGGAGGAGGACATGATTGGCCTGGAAGTTTTGGAAATATGACGATTGACGCGAATATAGAGATTTGGCAATTTGTTTCACGTTATGACATCAACGGATTAATTGAATGCTCAACATCCTCAATAATTAAAAAAAATAATATTGCAGGAAATTATAGTGTTTACCCTAATCCAGTTAAGGATATTATTCATATTAATGTAGAATCAGAATTTATTGGAACTTATTATGCTATCACTTCTGTTTCTGGACAGATAGTATCTGAAGGAAAGATAGATAAACAAGATTCAGTTATAAATATTCAAGATTTATCTGAAGGAATTTATTTCATGCAATTGGGCGAAAATACTCATCAGTCTTTCAAAATAATTAAGCAATAGTCTACAGATTCGATAAGAGTCTTATAGAGTCTCCCAGAGCGGAATAGTTGAATTTTAGTTCACTATTCCGCTTTTAAAAACAAAACAAAATTTTTAATGTTAAATAATCAATTAACACTAAATAATATTTAAATATGAAAAAATTAAAGAGCATTTGCCTTTTACTTTTTGCTTTCTTTGCTTTATACTCGTGTACTGAAGTAGATTCAGAAATACCAAAAGAAAATCCAAAAGCTCCTAACGTTGAGGAAACTGATAAATCTTCAGTATGGTCTATAATTAAAGGGAGTGAAAATCACAACTACCTTGAAGAAGCAGTTATTGCAGCTGAACTACAAGGGGCTTTAAGTGATACTACAGGTTCCTTTACAGTATTAGCTCCTACGGATGCAGCATTTACAGATTTAGCAGACGAATTAGAGGTTGGAATTTCAGATCTACTTGAATTACCTGATCTTACTAATATTCTTTTATATCATGTACTACCAGAAGTAATTTTAGAAGATAGTCTTCTCCAATCTCAGGTTAATTCTATGTATAACACTTTACTTAATGAACCCATTTATTTCCAATCATCTGCCACAACTGTCACGGTGAATGGTATAGCTTCAATAACTTTAGCAGACCTTGTTGCGGATAATGGAGTAGTTCATGTAATTGATAAGGTAGTATTACGCTAAATTTTAATTTAAAGTAAGAGTCTAAGGGAGTCTAGCGAATGAGTTCTATAACGCCTGAGATGAGTTCCTGTTTTTCGGTACAAAGCATTCGATATTTTACAGTGTAAAAATAAGTACCTTCAGGCAAGTCATTACCTGAATTTTTAAATTTTCCGTTCCACCCTTTTTTAGGATCTTCACTGTAAAAAATTTCATCTCCCCATCTATTATAAATATGTAACAGAAATTCTGAATATCCTTCTATATCTACAAAATAATTGTCATTATACCCATCGTTGTTAGGGGTAAATACATTGTAAAGGTTAAGGGACTCTTTAAATTTATTCGGATATGCAAGACACACTGAATCCGAACACCCATTTTTATCTGTAACCTTTAGACAAGCAAAGACAGAATCAACCAATTTATCTAATCTATGATAAGGATTATCTTCAATGTAAAATGCATTGGATGAATCAGTATTTTTTATAGTCCAATAAGGTTGAATTTTATCTCCAATGGTTGTATTTATAAATTGAAACTCAAAACACGACTGTTCTGATGTGTCTAGGAGGAAAGTAGCCTCAGGCATTGGATAAATAGTTACTGCTTTAGTCAGGCTATCAAAACAGCCTTTATCAGACTCTATCTTCAGTTGAATGGAATAG